>ENA-ORMO01001921-ORMO01001921.1-human-gut-metagenome-genome-assembly--contig:-NODE-1921-length-19219-cov-4.640002_pt1 | contig 19219 bp, 14 predicted proteins | sample MGYA00242106_ERZ509001 | MGnify/ENA primary metagenome ERZ509001 (study PRJEB26280, sample SAMEA2338736) | human gut metagenome | biome: human gut; feature: human-associated habitat; material: faeces... | reverse complement strand
TACTATACCACTGCCGCAAGGAATCGTCAAGCACTTTTTACAAAAAAATTTATATTTTTTTATAACATTATTTTCAAGATCCTTTTTCTTCAATCATTGACTTTCGCCCTCAGACATGATAGCGTCAATACATACAACAAATTCATTATTTTATACCCTTTCCCCAGTTTGGAGGTTTCTATGTATCAACAGCAATCACCAGCATTAAAAGAAACAAATCCTCATGGCTCCCAGGCTTTTCCCTGTGCTTTTTACCGTTTAAAACTAAGCGGACACGGAATCCTGGTCAAGCACCATTGGCACGAGGAGGTCGAAATTATTTACTTTCCCGGTGGAACCTTCACCTTAGATATTAATATGGAAACATTTGATGTATCTTCAGAATGTTTTTATTTTATTAATCCCGGCGAACTGCACAGCATACGTGCACGCTCAAAAGAAGTCTCCATGGAATACGCTGTCGTTTTCCAACCAGAACTGCTCTGCTCTCCTTTTTACGATACGGTTCAGACTCAGCTTGTCCAGCCATTGCAAAACGGACGTCTGATTTTTCCAAGATGTATTTCTGCAAACCATCCTGTTTTTCCTATTATAAAGGAGCAGTTCCAGAACATCACTAACGCATTTTACCGCTGCAGCTTTCCTGAACAATTGGAAGAGTTTCATGATTCCTTACATATAAATTTATTCCGCGCCTCCGGAAATGCCATTGTCGGCCTGGCAGATCAGCTTCTGATCAAGGCTTCCCTGTTGAAAATTTTCGCAGAATTTTCCAGCCGCCAGCTTTTTTCCCAGACTGAAAAATCTGATGACCGCAGGGTCGAGACCATAAAAACCACAATCACCTACATCCGCGACCATTACCAGGAAAAAATTTATATCCGCGATCTGGCATCCCTGATTGGACTCAATGAGCAATACTTTTGCCGTTTTTTTAAAAAAGCAATCGGCATGTCTCCCATAGAATATCTGAATGAATATCGCATCCGCCAGGCAGTACGTTTATTAAAAGACAGTAGTCTTCCAGTGACCGAAATATGTCTGGACTGTGGTTATAACAATATGGGAAATTTTCTCAGAGAATTTCGCAAATATACAGGAACCACACCTCTGCAATATCGGAAACACAGCCAAGGGATTGAGAATCCTTCCTTATAAAACACGCTTGCCCCCCTATGTACGAAATGATTTTCCAAACAATCTCTGGTCAAAATTTCGTATTTTTTAATCAAATTAAGGGAAGTATTTTCTTTTTCATGTATGTATAATGTACTTAGTTCAAAGATAATCATTATATATAAGGAGACATAAATGAATAGCACGAAAAAAAAATGGTGGCAGGATAAAGTAGCCTATCAGATTTATCCGAAAAGCTTTTATGACACAAACGGTGATGGAATCGGCGATCTGCCGGGAATTATTGAGAAACTGGATTATTTAAAGGAGCTGGGGGTTGACATTGTCTGGCTTTCCCCCTGCTATCGCTCCCCTCTTGCCGACCAGGGATACGATATTTCCGATTATTACGACATTGACCCGCGATTCGGAACTATGGAGGATATGGACCGCCTTATCGCAGAAGCAAAGAAGCGGGACATGTATATTGTCATGGATCTGGTTGTAAACCACTGCTCTGATGAGCACGAATGGTTTAAAAAAGCCTGTAAAGATCCGGATGGAAAATACGGCCGTTTCTTCTATTTAAGAGACAAAGAAGATGGTAAACTTCCTACTAACTGGCGTTCCTATTTCGGAGGTCCGGTATGGGAGGATCTGCCTGGCACCAACAAACAGTACCTTCATGTTTTTCATAAAAAGCAGCCTGACCTGAACTGGGAAAATCCAGAGCTCCGTGAGGAAGTATATAAAAATATTAACTGGTGGCTGGACAAGGGTCTTGGCGGTTTCCGCATTGATGCTATCATTAATATCAAAAAAGCACTTCCTATGCATGATTATGAGCCAGATCGTGAGGACGGACTCTGCAGCATCAATAAAATGCTGGAGGAAGCTGCCGGAATCGGAGAATTTCTTGGAGAAATGCGTGACCGCACATTCAAGCCTCACGATGCTTTTTCCGTAGGTGAGGTTTTCAACGCAAAGGACGAAGAGCTCCCGGATTTTATTGGAAACAATGGTTATTTTTCTTCTATGTTCGACTTTAACGAAACCATTTTCGGAGGTTCTGAAAAAGGCTGGTACGATTGCAAAGAAATCACACCTGACGACTACAAGCGCTGCTGTTTTGAGACACAGGCCAAAATGGGGGATTTCGGATTCGTTTCCAATATTATCGAGAATCATGACGAACCTCGCGGTGTCAGTCACTATATTCCAGAAGGTGATTGCTGTGACACAAGCAAAAAAATGCTGGCAGCATTGAATTTCATGCTTCGTGGACTTCCCTTTATTTATCAGGGACAGGAGCTTGGCATGGAAAATATCCCGTTCAAATCAATTGACGAGGTAGATGATATTTCAACTCTGGATGAATATAAAGTTGCACTTGACGCCGGACTTACCCCGGAAGCAGCTTTGAAAGCTGTTGCCCGCCGCAGCCGCGACAATGCCCGTACCCCCATGCAGTGGACTGGTGAGGAAAATGCCGGATTTACAGCTGGTACACCGTGGCTTCGGGTAAATTCCAATTATACCGCAATTAATGTGGAAAAAGAGACGATTGATCCAAATTCCGTACTTAATTTCTATAAGAAACTGATCGCTCTTCGCAAGGATCCGGAATATAAAGAAACCGTTGTGTATGGTGCTCTGGAGCCCTTTATGGAAGACCGGCATAATTTAATGGCATACTACCGTAAAGGAGATAAAACTTTACTTGTGGTTGGCAATTATCAGTGGGATGAGCAGGAAATTACACTTCCATCAGAATGCAAAAAGGTGCTGATCAATAACTACCCGGATATGGTTCTGGATGGAAATTCAGTTAAGCTGCATGGATATCAGGTGCTGGTTGTGGAGTTAGCGTAAACGATTTTCACGCTTGGTATTTATTGTATTCCAACACCTTATTGACAATTTTTCCCATTATTACTATAATAACAAAAGAACAGGGGAGCTTGTACACAGGCTGAGAGGAAATTGTGAATTTCGACCCTATTACCTGATGCGGATAATGCCGCCGTAGGAAGTCATCATGGGTTTGATTTTTTTCGGAGACACCTCATTGGGGTGTCTCTTTTTTCATATGGCAGCAATGCAGCGTTCGGCTGGGGGCACCACTTTCGGACGCTATATAAAATTAATGCATACATAACAACAGTGCCGGTTTGTAAAAAGATTTTTTCACGTTATAACTCATAACTCGTGGAAACTGCTTCAAACAAGGCCAAGAGAAAGGAAGAAAATTATGAGAACAGCATTAACAATCGCTGGAAGTGACTCCAGCGGAGGCGCCGGTATCCAGGCTGATATCAAGACAATGATCAGCAATGGAGTATATGCTATGAGTGCAATTACCACACTTACCGCACAGAATACTACCGGTGTAACAGGTATTATGGAGGCAACGCCAGAATTTCTGGCAGATCAGCTGGATAATATTTTTACAGATATTTATCCAGATGCAGTGAAGATTGGAATGGTATCTTCCAGCGCACTGATTGAAACCATTGCGAAAAAGCTTCGCCAGTATGAAGCAAAGAACATTGTAGTAGACCCGGTTATGGTTGCCACAAGCGGAGCCAAGCTGATCAATGATGAAGCCATTGAAGCCCTTAAAAGTCAGCTTCTTCCAATGGCCACAGTCCTGACACCGAATATTCCGGAGGCAGAGGTTCTGTCCGGAATGAAAATAGAAACTGCAGATGATATGATCAAAGCCGCTGCTGCCATCGGAGAGAAATACAGCTGTGCAGTGCTTTGCAAGGGTGGTCATCAGCTGAATGACGCCAATGACCTTCTGTGGCGCGAAGGCGATTACAAATGGTTCCAGGGAAAGCGGATCAACAATCCAAACACTCACGGAACAGGATGTACCTTATCCAGTGCCATTGCTTCTAATCTGGCAAAGGGATTTGACCTGGATACTTCCGTGGAGAGGGCAAAGAAATATATTTCCGGAGCACTTGCTGCTATGCTGGATCTTGGAAAAGGCAGTGGTCCTATGGATCACGGATTTGCAATTAAAAATGAATTCACACTGTCAAATAACGAGATTACAGCAGAAGCCTCTGTCTCCACAAATGGTGAATCAGGCGTGTCATCAAAACAGGCAGCCTCTGTCACTGCAGAATCTGAATTCTCTGCCGTAAAACTGACACCAGATAAGGAGGCGAAATAACATGACCGAAAAACGTACTTCCATTTTTGAAAACGGCCTGATCTGGTTTGGCGCTGGTGTTTCCCTGGCGGAAATCCTCACCGGAACCTATTTTGCCTCACTTGGCTTTGGAAAAGGTCTTCTTGCCATTATCATCGGACATATTATTGGCTGTACCATGCTTTTCCTCGCCGGAGTAATCGGCGGAAAAACACGCCGCAGTGCAATGGAAACTGTAAAAATGAGCTTCGGGGAAAAGGGCGGAATCTTCTTCTCCTTCCTGAACGTGCTCCAGCTGGTTGGCTGGACTGCCATTATGATCTACGACGGAGCGCTGGCTGCAAACGGTGTGTTACATACCGGAAGCTGGGTATGGTGCCTGGTAATCGGTGCACTGATCGTACTGTGGATTTTTATCGGCATCACCAACCTTGGAAAAATCAACACCATCGCTATGGCAGCACTTTTTATCCTCACATTGGTACTCTGCAAGCTCATCTTCTTCGATGGCGGGACTGCACTTGCCATTGGCGAGGAAGCCATGTCCTTTGGTGCTGCAGTTGAGCTTTCTGTTGCAATGCCACTGTCCTGGCTGCCGCTGATCAGTGACTATACCCGCGAGGCGAAGGAGCCAGTGAAAGCAACTGCTGTAAGCTCTATTGTTTACGGTATTGTAAGCTGCTGGATGTATGTAATCGGTATGGGTGCAGCGATTTATACCGGTGAATCCGATATTGCTCAGATTATGGTGAAAGCCGGACTGGGAATTGCAGGCCTTCTGATCATTGTATTTTCCACTGTTACCACCACATTCCTGGATGCTTACTCCGCCGGAATTTCATCTGAATCTGTATTTTCCAAAATTAATGGAAAATATGCCGCAATTGCCGTAACCATCATCGGAACAATTGCTGCAATTGTATATCCAATGGACAACATTACTAATTTCCTGTACCTCATCGGTTCTGTATTTGCACCGATGATTGCCATTCAGATTGCCGATTTCTTCCTGCTGAAGCGTACTGACAGCCTGGGTGAGTCAGTTGACATAACAAATGCAGTGATCTGGGTGATCGGATTTGTGCTGTACCGAATTTTAATGAGGATTGATATTCCTGTGGGAAATACACTGCCGGATATGGTGGTTACCATTCTCATTTGTATGATCGTGCGAAATGTTTTAAAGAGTAAAAAATAGAATTTCACTTTAGAGCGTGTTTGAAAAAGGCTTTCTGCAAGATGTGCGGCACAATTTGTGGGAGATTTCGCCCGGATGAGGGCGCCGTAGCGGGCTACGTCAACCGAATTCGAGTGAAATATACCGCAAAGTGGGGCGTGCAGATTGCGGGAATGATTTTTCAAACACGCTCTGGCTTTCGTATAAACACTGCCCGGTTCAGGAAAGTGTCAGAAATTGGCTTTCTTATAAATCCAAAAAGGGGCTGCCATTTCCCGGCAGTCCCATTCTGTTTATTTCGGTTTATTTCAGTTCATTTCGGTTTATTTCTGTTAATTTCTTTTTATATCTGCTTATATCTGCTTATTCTTCAGTTTATTCTTCAGTTTCTTCCATCGTTACTTCCACAACCGTATCCCTGGCATCCGGAAGCGGGTAGCTGTCGCAGGTGTCAGCGTTGAGGAAAAAGAACTGATTCTGGGAGTATTCCTTCAGGTTCCAGTAATCCGTAAGCTTTACCTCGGAATTGTCGGAAAGACGGCGGAGTTTTTTGATCTTGCCGTGGATTCCGGTGAGAGGGATTGCTCCTGCCTGGGGCTCCATAACGTGAGCATAGATTTTATTTCCATTGCGGGTGTAGCGTCCCCACTCGGGCTTGTCGATTTCGGCGTAACCACAGCCGTAGATGCTCTTGGAATTCTCATCCATCCACTCCCCTACTTCTTCCAGAATCTTCACAGATTCCTTTGGAATACGGCCTTTTGCATCAGGACCCACATTCAGGAGCAGGTTTCCGCCCTTGCTGACACACTCGACCAGCATGTGGATAACCATTTCAGCCGATTTATAATGACGGTCACTGGAGGAATAGCCCCAATTGTTATTCAGGGTCAGGCAGGCTTCCCAGGGTACCGGGTCACCAAGCTCATTGCGAATTCCTGCTGGCGGGATCATCTGCTCCGGAGATGCGAAATCGCCAGAATATTCGGTAGGATTTGCTGTAAGGATAGAACCGGAGTCCTCAGCACTGCCCTCCAGACGGTTATCAATGATCAGCCATGGCTGGATGGAACGCACCATGGAGATCAGCTCCTGGGCTTTCCATTTGTCGCACTTCATATCGCCGTAGGAGAAGTCGAACCACATCAGATCCAGCTTACCATAATTGGTAAGAAGCTCTTTGATCTGACCGAACATAAATTCCAGATAACGGTCGAAATCACGGTTTTCATTGGAGCATTCCGGATGATTGCGCATTGGATGATGCATATCCCCGTAGTGTGGGAAATCCGGGTGGCGCCAGTCTATAATGGAAAAATACAGGCCGACTTTGATTCCTTCCGCGCGGAATGCCTCCAGGAACTCTTTTACCAGGTCTTTGTGGCAGGCTGCATTCATGGAATTGTAGTCAGTAAGTTTGGTGTCAAAAAGGCAGAAGCCGTCGTGGTGTTTGGCTGTAAGCACAGCGTATTTCATGCCTGCCTTTTTCGCAAGACGAGCCCATTCTCTTGGATTGTAGTTCTCAGCTGTGAACTCTTCGGTAAGGTGACAGTAGTCCTCATGTGGAATCTGCTCCACGCTGCGCACCCATTCTCCTCTGGCTGGAATTGCATAAAGTCCCCAGTGAATAAACATGCCGAAACGGGCGTCACGGTACCATTCGGTACGTTTTGTTCTTTCTTCGATTACTTTGTTCATTTTATAATGTCCTTTCCTGTAACATTAGGCAAAATACTTTTCCAGTTCTCTCTTCATATCCTCTGGAATTTCCCGTTCAAAGGAAAATTCTGGCTCGTTTGCCGCCCATGCAGCTGCTGTGCAAAGAGTTTTCGCTCCTTCTTCCAGTGCGCGAGGGGATATATATTCTACTGTGTCGTGTCTTGTATGCATGCCAAAGCCGTCACGGTTTAAGGTAAGCGCTGGCACACCTTTCCATGCGAAAGTATTGGAATCGCTGGCCCAGACCTGGTTTTTGATGGTGACACCCAGCTGATTTTCTTCCATGAGAGTTTTCAGTTCTGCACAGACAGTCGGATCTGCAGTTACTCCCAGAACGTTTCCTCCCAGGAGCTGCCCTACCAGGTCTACATTCAGATTAAACACATGGCTGCTCATTTCTCCTTCATGGGATTTCACATAATTCTGGCTTCCCACCAGACCTTTTTCCTCGGAGCCAAACCAGATGAACTCCATGGTTCTGGCTGGTCTGTGCTCTGCGAAATGATGAAAAGCTTCCATCACCATAGCTCCACCGGACATATTGTCATATGCGCCAGGACCTTCCGGAACAGAATCATAATGAGCCGTTACCGTAACGATTTCTTCTGGAAAATCAGTTCCCAGAATGCGTACTGCTACATTGGCGGAATTGCGGGAAATCTCGCTCTGCTGAATGTTCAGGCAGCACTTGGATGCCTGTCTCTCCACGATTTCCACTGCATCCAGGTAATGGACAGATGCGCCTGGAAGATCACCTGCCTTGCGGCGGTACTGAGTTGGAATCCGGTCTTCCCCCTGATCCAGCGGCGTGCCGCATACGGTTACAAAGCCAAGTGCACCTGCTGCTTTTATTTTATTTATCATATCTTCACGAATAGGATCGCAGACCAGCACAACTGCCCCTTTTGCCTTGGAAAGACTGATGTCGTCACCCTTTCCCACGAAGAGAAATGGTGCTGTGATGCCCTCTTCCGGGGTACAGGCGCCATTCAGGTAGGCACGCACCGGATAAGCCTTCTTATAAGGCTGGCAGATTACCAGCTCTGCCTTTTTCTGCTGAAAATCCGGGCACTGGAAAAATTCCATGCGGGGTGTCTGAATGTAGGCAGGCTTTTCCGTCTGGGCTGCTGCCTGCTCCACTTCCTTCAAAATGTATTCAGCTGCTTTGTGCTCCCCCTTTGTGCCGGATTCACGGACGTATGCCGTGTCAGCTACAAACTGGTATGCGCGTTGTCCATCTGGGTGAATTTCTGTGTATTTACTCATAATTTACTCCATTTAGAGATGACTTCCGATTTACTCCCATTTAATGTGCTACATTCAGAGGCCTTGCAATTTTCCTTATTATGCCTTGCTGCGCACCTCTAGAGCACAAAGAAAACCATCTCTATATTTCTTAGAAATTCTACTATATATTTCAAAAACTGCTATATCTTCTTTTAAATGCGATTTATACTTCCGGCACTTCTTCCATAATACGGATCAACATATCGCCAGTTCCAACATTATAGCCGCTGGTTGCATAAATCCCTACAGACTCGCCATTAGTTACCAGAATTAGCGGAAGCTTGTCTGGATCAACGTACATTCTTCTTCCCAGAAGTTCAATGTTTTCTTCAAAGGAATCGTAATAGATGGAAACATTCGGGAACATCTTCAGCACTTTTGCCAGAAGAGGATCCTGCTTGGCTTCCGGAGTACGAATCATGAAGGAGATGGAATTTTCAAATTCGTGGAATTTTTCTGCATGTTCCAGCATTTCATTCAAAATATGTTCCGTAGGCTCCCGGCTCTCTTCCAGCCACATGAGAATTTTCTTTCCGCCTTTGGTTAACTCAGCGCAGTTTACTGTGTTTCCGGCAGAATCTTTTACTTCAAACTCCGGAAGGGAAATACGCTCCAGCATATCGCCAAGCTGTGCTTCGCGGAGACGCAAGGTCTCTTCTCTCTGTCCGCCTTCTTCTATCGTAAATGTTTTCTCCCATGCAAACTGATTTCCGTTAGGAAGACGGTTGGTGGTGATAATCCGGTAGGTTCCTGGAATCAATGCAAGCTCCAGAGTATCCCCCTTCCAGCTTCTGCCTGTAAGATTCAAGGAAACAAATTCATTTCCAACCAGACGTCCCATTGTCCAGTTCTGATAGTAGTTCCATACAGCATCAGCCTCTTTTTTCAGTGTGAGAACTGCGCCACCCTCCTGCTGTTTCAAAACGGGAACAAACTGGTCTTTTACCCAATATTCCATTACCTTATTATCTGGATTCAATCTTGCCGGAATTCCCAGTGTACGGGCGATTGCTACAAAAAGCACCTTCTGTGAACGCTCGGTACCAATTCCGGATACCAGGCATTCGTATGGAGTTTCCATTACGGTCTCGCGCTCGTTATCCGGATAGGCGGTGATATGCGCCTGGATATAATTCCAGATTTCTGCCGGATTTGCGCGGAAGGCGGCTTTCTGCTCTTCTGTAAAGAAGGAGAGAATGCCCTTTCGGTATGGGCGAAGGAGCTCGTCTTCCACACGGGGATTTAATATAAAATTGATATAAAGATTATAGCCGGACTCTGCACCTGTAACTCTTGTATATGCCGCAGATTTTTCAGCTTTATAGTTACTGCACTCTGCATTAGCATTCTCAGCGCCTTGAGTGAAGCAATCTGCGCCATTCATTTCTTTTTTGCCACATTTCCCAGTACCAGACTTCGTTTTAAATTCTTTTGCATACTGCTTGCCATATTCCAAATGCTCTTCCAACACGCTGCAAACACAGTCTGTGTGGTCTTTCTCAGAAAGTACATCCACCATTTCCTGGCGAAGTTCCTTCTCATCCTCTCCTGCAAGAAAAGCGGTCAGTTCCGGGTTCGCCCAGTTCTCTTTCTTTTCTTTACGGATCTTGTTTGCTTCATTCAGTCGTCTGGTTCCTTCTGCTTTCTGCTCCGGGGTAGGCATATCCGGGTTCACCGGAGTATCAACTGGAGCGATCACATCTACAGCTCTCCAATCTTCTGCTTCCACAGCCTCACCAGTAAGAGTCAGGGAAATCTCATCCTGCGCTCTGGTATCCAGATCTGCCTGTGCAAAGCCTTCCATCTCCGGAAGGAATGCCAGAACTCTCACACTTCCCAAACCTGTCACTAAGGAAACTGTTCCCTTCTCGTCAGTCTCTGCTTTTGCAATGGGGAAATACTCTCCCATATTCAATACCTGGAACTGTACCTGAGCCCCCTTTACAGCTGCGCCTTCTTTATCAGTCACTTTCACAGAGACTGTTTTCACCTTGGCATAGCGCGCAGTCTGATTCAGCATAACTGCTGCCCCTTCTTTGCCGATCACATCCTCCCCTTCAGCCGGGAAAAGATCAAACAATCGGGAATGCACCATCATGGCTCTTGAAGAAGCATTTGTAAACCAGCCCTTATTCAAGATCATCAATGGCTCACATGCGCCTGTGAAATACCATTTTCCGTCACACCAAAGCTCCACCCATGCGTGATTGTCATCACAGTGGGACCACCTTGGCACATACACCTGCCGCGCCGGAATTCCCACGCTTCGAAGTGCATTTACCAGAAAAACAGACTCCTCACCGCAGCGTCCGTAACCTCTTCGATATACCGTAAGTGCCGGAAGTGTACGGTCATCACCACTATGATAAGTAGCTTCCTCCGCACACCAGTAATTTACCTCAATTGCCGCATCTTTCGCATTTTTTCCTTCAATTCTATCCTTTAACTCATTCCAGAAAAAGCTTCGACAAGGGAGTACCTCTTCTTCATTCACTCTGTGATCCAGAATATAATTCAAAAACATCTCCTCCGGCAGCTCTTTCACACGCTCCAGCGTGTTATAAAGAAACAGCCCATGGCTTGCGAAATCCTGAATCTCCTCAAAAGAATAATTCACAAGATCACTATAAGGCGCTGTCACATACAAATACTTCATCGCCAGACCTAGGTCTCTGCCGCACCCATCCAGTTTCTCACAAATCGTCTTTAGTGGCTCCCTGTCCGCCCCAAGCTTCTCTGTTAATTTCAAAAATTCTTCTTCAATCTTCCTCTGACTGTTCTGAAGAAACATCTATTCATCCTCCTACTTTAAATAGAAAAAACGCCCTTTCACGAAAAAATTGTTCTTTTTTTGTGAAAGAGCGTCCCAGCCTCAAAGCCTTGCTAAAACTTCCCGGGCCTTTTTCACCTCAGCCTCACTAGTGCGGAAAATCTCATACTCACTCAAAGAAGGCAGTCCCATACTCACACCCTCTTTGCGGTACTTCATCTCACTGTCCAGCAAAACCTTGCCCGTCATATGATAATCTGTGATTCCGGTTTTCTCATAGATTGGAGCGATCACGTCTGCATTCACTCCTGCACCAGCCATAATGTGAATACGACCGGCACTCTTTTCCACCAGCTCTGCAAGCAGCGGCGAACCATCCACACAGTTATTCTTCTGTCCAGATGTAAGAATGGTGTTAAAACCAAGAGAAATGGCCTGCTCCAGTGCCTCCATTGGATCCCTGCACACATCAAAAGCCCTGTGTAAAGTTACAGACATCCCCTTCGCTTCCTCCATAAGCTGTGCCAGATGCTCCACATCCAGGGATCCATCCGGTCTTAGCATACCGATTACAACTCCCTGGGCACCCAGCTCCCGGAATCTTCTCACTTCTGAACGAATAATATCAAATTCATATTCAGTATAACAAAAATCACCAAATCTTGGACGGATCAGTGCATGGATCTTAATATCACTATGCCTGCGGATCTCGCGGAAAAGACTCTCTGATGGAGTTGTTCCTCCAATCACCACATTTCCGCAAAGCTCGATTCTGTCTGCTCCGCCTTTCTCAGCGGCAAGTACAGATTCCACAGAATCTGCACAAACCTCCAAAGTAAATTTGCTCATATCCTCTTTTTCCTTTCACCCAGCCTGATACTATCACATTGCAGCTATTGCAATACTTTGCATTCTGATAATTTCACAAATTATTCCCATGCCCGCCGGTCTTGTCACTTTGTTGCTGCATTCCCGATCTGCTGTTTCTTAATAGAGCGTTACACCAAGGGAATCCAGCATATCCTGCACCGACTGGTCCGGGAATTCATCTGTGATGATCCCGTCCAGTTCATCAAGCTGTGTAAATTTATAAGATTCATTAAAATAAAATTTCTCCCGCTCCATCACGGCATATTTGTGACGGCTGCTTTCAATTGCAGCCTTCTTGGTCAGTCCGTCCTCCACTCCAAGAGTCGTGACGGTGTGATCCATCATATCAATTCCGCAGCTTCCCATAAATGCCCGGTCAAAGCTATACTGCCGGATCACCTGGATTGCTGCGGAACCAAGGAATCCATTTACTGTAGGATACATGATCCCACCGGTTCCAATGGCTGTGATCTTGGGATTTTGCGCAAGCAGCTGTAAAATATCGATCATGTTGCTCACTACGGTAAGCTGCATTTTCGATTTCGCAAGAAGCTTGGCAAGCTCAATATTGGTTGTGGATATATCAAGAAAAATCGCTTCCCGCTCCTTGATCAGCGTCATGGCCTTGGCCGCGATCACCATCTTCCTGTCCACATGATAATTTCTTCTGTCGATAACATCTCTTTCCAGCGGGTAATCCTGGGAAAGAATCGCACCACCGTAAGTTCTTTTTAATTTACCGGCATTCTCAAGAGTTTTCAGATCTTTACGGATGCAGTCCTCTGTAACCTGGAACATTTCGCTCAGTTCCCTGGTCCGGACTTTTCCCTCTTCCCGAAGGACTTTCTCGATGGCTATCTGCCGTTCCTCAATAAACATCCTTCTTCCTCCTGTTTTCTGCTGTCTGATTTTTCCTAAGTCTATCTCTTGCTATTTTAACAGTTAACATAACTTATATAGCACTATACATTTCATATTACAGCCAGTCTCTTAGCTTTCCATATCTTCTGAATAGATACCCAATCTGTCTGTCAAATATTACTCTGCGCACTGACTGCAGGCAACAAAATGTCCCGGTTTTACCTCAACAAGCTTCGGCTGGCTCTTATGGCAGCTATCCTTGCAAACAGGACAACGGCTGCAGAACTTACACGCCTCACCAAGATCAATAGGGTTCGGAAGTGTACCCTCCAGCATGATTCTCTGACGGTTCTTCTCAATATCCGGATCCGGGATCGGGATTGCAGAAAGAAGAGCCTTGGTATAAGGATGCATTGGGTTCTCAAAAAGCTCCTCACTGTCAGCAAGCTCAACAAGAGATCCCAGATACATAACACCAATACGGTCACTGATATGCTTCACCATGGAAAGGTCGTGTGCAATAAACAGGTAAGTCAGCCCACGCTCTCTCTGAAGCTGCTCCAGAAGGTTGATAACCTGTGCCTGGATGGAAACGTCCAAAGCAGAAATGGGCTCATCGCATACGATAAAATCCGGATTTACTGCAAGTGCACGTGCGATACCAACACGCTGGCGCTGTCCACCGGAAAACTCATGTGGGAAACGATCAGCATGCTCAGCCTGAAGGCCAACAGTTTCCAGAAGCTCAATTACCTTGGCATCACGTTCTTTTTTATTGGCAGCAAGACCGTGAGCGTCAATTCCCTCTGCTACAATATCCAGAATTTTTCTTCGCGGGTTCAGGGATGCATATGGATCCTGGAAAATCATCTGCATTCTTCTGCAAAGCTCATGTCTCTGCTTTGTATCCAGATTCTTGTCAATTTTCGTTCCATCGAAGGTTACCGTACCATCTGTAGGATCATACAGATGGATAACAGTTCTTCCAAAGGTAGATTTACCACATCCAGACTCTCCAACCAGACCAAGAGTCTCTCCTTTATAAATCTGAAGGGAAATGTCATCAACTGCTTTCAGGATCTTTTTATTTCCAACATTAAAGTATTTCTTCAGGTTCTTGACATCAAGAAGTACCTGCTTTTCATCATTTTTCATCAGAGTTTACCTCCTGTGCCATCTCGTCAAGCATCCAGCATGCTGACTTGTGATTCTTGCCGCAATCGGTATAATCCGGCATGTATTTCTGGCAGACGATCATTGTCTCCTTACATCTTGCCGCAAAAGGACATCCAACCGGAGGCTCCATAAGATCCGGAGGAGTTCCTGGAATTGCCTGAAGCTCACCGCCTTTTTCGTGTGCTTTTGGAATAGAACGAAGAAGGCCTTTTGTATATTCGTGACATGGGTTGTGGAAAATATCTTCCACATCTCCTGTCTCAACTAATTTTCCGCCATACATAACAGCAACACGGTCTGCAATATTTGCCACAACACCAAGGTTATGGGTAATGATGATAATGGATGTTTTGATCTTTTTCTGAAGATCGCGCATCAGATCCAGGATCTGTGCCTGGATCGTTACATCAAGGGCTGTGGTCGGCTCATCTGCGATCAGCACCTTGGGATCACATGCCAGTGCAATGGCGATGACAACTCGCTGTCTCATACCACCGGACAGCTGGTGTGGATACTGGTCGTAACGTGCCTCCGGATTGGAGATTCCAACCAGGGAAAGAAGCTCAATGGCTCTTGCCTTACGGTCGGCTTTACTCATCTCCTTGCGGTGCTCTTTCAGCATTTCCTCGATCTGTTTTCCAACCTTCATAGTTGGGTTCAGAGAAGTCATAGGATCCTGGAAGATCATGGCAATCTCGCTTCCGCGCACCTGCTGCATCTGACGTTCTGAATATTTGGTCAGATCATTTCCCTGAAACATTACGCTTCCTTCTACTACTTTTCCATTCTTTGGGAGGATTCCCATAACACCTTTCATGGTAATGGATTTTCCGGAACCGGACTCTCCTACTACCGCAAGTGTCTCCTGCTCATTCAGGTAAAAATCCACGCCGCGCACAGCCTGGACAACGCCCTTGTGCGTCTTGATGTGGACTGTAAGATTCTTAACTTCTAATATTTTTCCCATAGCTGTACCTACTTTCTCATCTGCGGATCAAGGGCATCACGAAGTCCGTCGCCCAGAATACTGAAGCATACCATAATCAGTACGATAACAATTGCCGGGAAAATCAGTACATGTGGATACATTCGCAGTACCTGATAACCACCGTTGATCAATACACCAAGGGAAGCCTGCGGCTCTGCCAGACCAATACCAATGAAGCTTAAGAATGCCTCGGTAAAGATAGCGCTTGGGATTGTGAACATCACGTTGATTACGATAACGCTGACTGTGTTCGGGATCAGATCCTTCATAATAATGTTGAATTTGCTGGTTCCAAGAACCTGAGAAGCAAGTACGAATTCCTGATTCTTCAGTTTCAGGATCTCAGCACGAACCAGTCTGGCCATGTTTACCCATCCGGTAATGGAAAGTGCAGCGATAATAGTTCCTACACCAGCCGGGAATGCCATCAGGAAAAGGATTACAATGATAAGGCTTGGGATTCCAACCAGTACCTCAATAATACGCTGCATAACAGCATCTACCTTTCCCCCGAAAAGAGCGGAAACAGCACCGTAAAGAACACCTACAACCAGATCCAGGATTGCAGCTACCAGTGCAATCATAAGGGAAATTCTGGTTCCCATCCAGGTACGTACCCACAGGTCACGTCCAAACTGGTCAGCACCAAAAATGTGTGCTGCGCTTGGAAGTCCATATACATTGTTATAATCAGTGTCTCTAAATGAATATTTACTGAAGATCGGTGCAAAAATGGCAAGCAGGATAATTCCGATCAGAATAAATAATGCTACAACTGCTGCCTTGTTTTTTTTCAGACGGATCCATGCGTCAGCCAGCATAGTGGAAGCAGGAGCTGCGATGTGCTCTTTTTCAGAGGCTTCTACTTTCGCTTTCTGATACATGCTGCGGTCAATTTTTGATTTGTCCACGATCAGCTCTCCTTTCCTTTGGCAAGACGAATTCTCGGATCAATAAGAGAATAAGCCAGGTCAACAAGCAGTACAATCAGCATATAGAATGCGGCATAGAAAATAGTAATACCCATGATCACCGGATAGTCATTGGCCTTGATACAGTCTACGAAAAGGCTTCCGATACCAGGAATACTGAAGATGTTCTCTACAGCAAGAGATCCTGTCATAAGGTTTACTACGATTGGTCCTAAAATGGTTACAACCGGAAGGATGGAGTTGCGGACTGCATGACGCATAAGAACCTTCATCTGGCTCAGCCCCTTGGCTCTTGCAGTTACGATGTAATCCTGATCCAGTACATCCAGCATTTCGGTACGCATAAAACGGGCAACCATAGCTGTTGCACTGAACGAAAGCGCAATGGACGGCAATACGGAACAATTCCAGCCAGTCCAGAATCCAACCGGGAGAACGCCCCATTTCAGACCTATGTAATACTGAAGAAGGGCTGCGGCGACAAAGTTCGGCACCGAGACTCCAAGCACTGCCAATATCATAGTAAAGTAATCAATTCCGCTATTGTGCTTCCAGGCAGCCAGGATTCCTAAAATTAATCCGATTGCAAGTCCGATCAGTACTGCCTGGATACCAATCAGCGCAGATGGTCCGAGACGACCTGTGATAACCTTGGAAACGTCCTGGTTTACATAAGTAAAGGAAGTACCCAGGTCTCCTTTCAGCATGTTCTTAATATATTTCACATACTGCATTGGAAGAGAATCATTTAATCCATACATTTCCAGCACACGTTCCTGCTGCTGAGGTGTCATAATACTAAAACGCTCAGCATCAAAAGGTGTACCTGGAAGATTTTTCATCATGAAAAAGGTACAGGTTACAATTACCCACAAGGTAACCAGAATGTACCCTAATCGCTTTAATACATATTTCAGCATGACATCACCTTTTCTGTTACTGTGCACGTAGTGAACAGTACTCCTTTTCTTTCTGTGAAAAACAGACCGTATACCGGCTGTGTAAGCCACTGCTGTATACGGTCCGTTACCTATTCCTTAAGGAATATTACTTGAATTTGAAGCAAACCTCTGAGATCTGTTTCGCTACCAGTTTATATCCAACAATCACCTGAATAAGAGATTATTCGAAGGAAGCGTACTTGAACTCAAGCGGAACACCGATCGGATGGCTGATCAGGTTCTTGACATTGGATTTTGTCAGAACAGCGGAACCTCTGTGGTATACAGGAGCAACAACTGCGTCTTCCTCAACCAGCTTCTTCTCAGCTTTCAGCATGTCATCAAGACGAGCTGCATCGTCTGTCTGAGTCTTAGCATCAGAAATCAGTGCATTGTAATCTGCATCGTTGTAGTTTCCACGGTATGGAGTTCCGTTTGTCCACAGATCAAGGTATGTCATAGCGTCATCATAGTCAGCACCCCATGCTGTTACAGCAAACTGATAGTTGTTGGCATCCATCAGCTCTCCACGTCCCTGTACAGTCTTGGTATCGATTACTACGTTCAGACCAAGTGTTGTAACAAGCTCACTCTGGATAAATGTTGCAACGGATTTGGATACAGAGTCATCAGCTACAAGAAGAGTAACCTCTGAAGGTGCGCTTCCAAGCTCCTCAACTGCTTTGTCATAGTACTCTTTTGCCTGCTCCGGATCATATGGGGAAACATCTCCGTTCAGCTCACGGAATGTCTTCTCTCCATCACCGCTCATGCCGTCTGCTACAAGACCAAATCCTGGTGCAGAACCATCAGCAAGAATGTTATCTGTAAGAGCGCTTCTGTTCATAGCAAGAGAAATAGCTTTTCTCATGTTTGCATTGCTCATTACGTCATCTGTAAGGTTGAACTGTACATAGCTTGTACGGAAGTCGATCTCCTGGGAGAATTCCGGATCATCCTTGTATGCTACTACGTTTGCAGAATCAAGTTTAACCTGGGAAAGCTCGCCAGCCTGATATGCGCTTAATGCAGCTGCAGCATCTTTGATTACACGAACCTGTGCATCTTCGATTGCTACGTTGTCTTTATCCCAGTAATTGTCGTTCTTAGCGAAAGTAACGCCTACAGCCGGATCATAATCTGTGATCACGTACGGTCCGCAGTAGAGCATGCTGTCTGGGGAAAGAGCGAAGTTTGTGCCCTGCTCTTCACAGAATGCTTCGTTAACCGGGAAGAACATATCCATTGTAGTAAGGTTCAGGAAGTATGGTGTCGGGCTCTTCAGCTGAACTTCCAGTGTCTGATCGTCAACAGCCTTAACGCCTACCTCAGAAGCCTCAACGCTTCCTTCATTATACTCCTGACCATTTACGATGTAGTCTGTCATAATGAAGCTGTAGCCGTTTGTTGCGTCTGCGCTCATCTGTTTCAGCCATGCATATACGAAATCTGCTGCTTTTACAGGCTCACCATTGCTCCACTGGATTCCATCTCTTAAGTGGAAGGTGTATGTAAGCTTGTCATCGGATACCTCATAAGTATCGCAAAGAGCCGGCTGAGGCTGGTTGTTCTCGTCCATACGGAACAGTCCCTCTTCTGCCTGGTTCAGTACCAGGAATGCATTCTCCTCGGATGCAGCCCACGGTACCAGAGTCTTGATCTCGAAATCAGTAGCAACGCTAAGTGTCTCTCCCTCTGCGAATACTGCTGATGCACCTGTAACAGTCATGGTGAGTGCCATTCCAAGTGCTACTGCTGCTTTCATCATTTTCATAGTTTTTTCTCCTTTCTTATCCGTCCTTTATGCAGGTACGGTAGTAAGCCTTTGCCGTTCAGAGTTTAAATGGAGCTTTATAGTAAAAAAACATTTTCTATTTTGCAACTTAGTCACGATGTAGTTTCATGCGCCTTTGCATAAATAAAAAATGTTCTCTTTGCTCGCCTCTTTTTGGTAATTTTAGTATAGCAAAGTGTTGTAGTGTTGTCAATTGTTTTTTATTATTCTTTATTGCTTTTTATTGTTTAGAATTGGTTTTGTACGAATTATGTATTTATTTTGTACAAATTCTGCTTTTTCAAGGAAAAATAAGTAAAAAATATCGGATGCAGCTGGGTGCTTCAACTGTATCTGGCTTCCTGTTTTCCTCTTTAATGTGTTGAATGTGTTGAAAAGTTCTTCAGGAGGGACGCATTTGGACAATATGTATTACTCACTCGCC
>ENA-ORMO01001907-ORMO01001907.1-human-gut-metagenome-genome-assembly--contig:-NODE-1907-length-19380-cov-17.490401_pt1 | contig 19380 bp, 26 predicted proteins | sample MGYA00242106_ERZ509001 | MGnify/ENA primary metagenome ERZ509001 (study PRJEB26280, sample SAMEA2338736) | human gut metagenome | biome: human gut; feature: human-associated habitat; material: faeces... | reverse complement strand
TGTTAGGAAAATCATTTCTAACTTTCCCCAAACAGAGAAACAAACATGAAGAAAATATGGAGCAAATTCGTTACAAGAAAGTAGTTGACTCACGTAACGCCCTAGGGCATAATATAAGTAACAAAAGGGACCTTGAGAACAGAAGAAAACGGAAAGCAACTAGCCTAACGGCCAGACTTTCCAAGCGCCCGAGAGGGCCAGATAATATACAGGGCAGGGCCAACAGGGCCGCAAATAGTTTTAATCACATCATAGAAAAGGATATACCATGAATACTAACGCAACCGATAAAGTTACTTCATCCATTATCAATCACGTTACTATTAAGCGCTGGAACGACAAAACCAAGGAATATGATGTTATGACAACTATTGATAATATGCTTTTTAGTGCTTTCATCAATTATCTGGATAATATTTCTACAATCGCTGAAGCACATTGGAGCGTCGATTATCTTAACCTCGGTTATACAAGCGCTGTTGTTTACTTGGAATTCTAGATACATTTGCGGCCCTGTCGGCCCTGCCTGAAAGCAATGTCCGGGCACGGCAGATAATTATAAGTCACGTTATAGAAGGGATACAATAATGTACTACTCCAATAAAGCTATTAGCAATTTTCATTCCTGCAACGCACATATTGAGCACTACATGGATATGGAAATGTTTGTTTCATATAGAACGCCGATTGCAATTATCAGCTACGACACTACACACTGCGCCCATTTGTATGTTTCATCAGCTTTCAACTGCTCTGCAACTACTAGGAAGCAGTTTAGTCGTTGGCTGCGTGAGCATGGCCTTAATTACTATGATGTGAAAGATGCTCCAAGGGATAAAACACCTCACAGGGCTATACAAGGTCCGTGCGGTATCAGGTGTGGATTTACTCCTTCAGAGCTTGAGAGGATATTTAACAATAAGCAACCACTGACTTAATAAGTAACTACTGTCTGCCGTGCCCGGGCTTTGCTTAAGTTTATTCAGATTTAGCAACGCCTATTACTATTCACAGTTATAGAAAGGATTCACAATGAAAGGCTACGTTTACATGTACATTGCTGACAGTTTCGGCTGCAAGGTGAAACTGGGCAAGTATGCAACCAAGGATATTCTTGCCGACTTCAAGTTCTATTCTTCGCGCGGTTTCGTTTGTTCCTTGGAGAGCGAACCGGATGCCGGCATTCCCGGTGTGCTTCGCGTGACGATGTTGTAAGGAGTACAAATGTTCAGTGTTCCTAAAACCGGCCCTTTGCTCAAAGTTGAGCGATACAAGGTAAAAGGTCGTGTAATGGCTGTTTTTGCCCAGTCAGTTGCCGAGAGTGAGATTTATTGTGCTGCATTGCCCGATTGTGAGTTTACAGGTAACCAGAATCGTAAGTTTTACAAGTATGCCTATAGTATGTATGGGTTGTCTAAGTCAGATTTCTACGGTATATACTCCGAGCATGATAGCTGCTATGAACGAATTGTCGAAAAGCAGTTTTCGACAAAGCACTTGTACATTGTCGGTTCAGAAGCATACCTAAAGGCTATTGCAGAGGAATGGGAGAATCACTTATTTTCAGAGGAATGGGAGAATCACTTATGAAATTGATTTCATTGCTGGTAATGTGGTTTGCTGCTATGTCTGCGCTATGTAATGTAGTTCTATGGGCGTTTGTAGTAGGACGTAACGATAAAGATGTTATGCTTTGTTTTGGTCGCTCAGTGTCACTGTTTAACATTACTATGTTCTTAGCCGCTATCGCAAATGCCGCTATCGTTTTGCTCTACCTGCTTGAATGGAATTGCTGATGTACAGATACGTTCTCAAATACCGCGTTAATGCCGGAGAAACGCATAGACTAAAGTTCATGACTCAGACAGAATGCTATCTTTTCATAAGGATGCTGCTAGACGATGAACAGGTTTCATTTATTCAAGTTAAGGAGATTTTCGATGCCGCGATTTGATTCCACAGCCAACAAGCAGGTTAAATATGGTACTGCTCATTTAACCAAGTTTACGGCAGCTGCCATGACCTATGATGAATTATCCGAGTTACTTGATAAGAAGATTTCATTAACGCGGGATACGCTATCCGTTGCGCAGCGTAACGCAAATCGTGATATGATTACCGGCTGCAGGACAGAGCTATCCGCGCTTATTGCGCTTAAGCATACGTTACAGAAATGGTTCAAGATGTGCAGAGGGGAGGTAAATGATAATGAGGAGCATTAAACGAACGCTCACGTTCACTGTCGCTTTCGGTCAGCGAATCAACGCCCTTGGCGAGTTCGAGGACATCGTAGAGACGTTGGACAATGAGCACGATGCAAAGGACTGTCAGAAGCGATTGCGCAAGAAGTACGATGATGACACCATTTGCATCAATCATGTTGAAGTCGATACCGGTACTTACGTTCTTTCCGGTGAGGACTTCATGAAATACGCAGTTCAGGTCGATGAACAGTAATTGTTAAGGAGTATTTGCAATGTCTATTTTCAACATCAAGAAGTCTACCGCTTGGAACTACTGCAACCCCAATAAGCCCGGTTATTCCGAGGTGCTTGAGGGTGTCGTTGTCGGCATGGACAATCCGCAGGCATACCAGTATCAGACCGGCAAGAAGCTGTACTGGGACAACGGTGATCCCAAGCGCAACATTCGACTGTTCGTGGCAACCGACAACGGTGAGAAGTCGATTACCTTTACGCCCAAGAGTGCGCTGTTCAATGCTTTCGCTGCCACCGACATTGATTCCTTCGAGGATTTGATTGGTCGTAAGGTTAAGGTTGTAACCAAGGACGGCAAGTATTGGCTTGAGAATCCGCGCCCGTGGACTGTCGAGGTCGGTGATACTGTCGAGGGTGTAAAGCTGCACAAGGTTCCGGTTATCGACTACGAGAAGATTCCGTTTTAGTAGCGGTTTATAATACAACCAGCTAATTCAAGGCCATGCGTATGCGTGGCCTTGTTTGTCTTGGAGGTAACATGGCATCTGTATCATTGGCATTATTGCAGCGCCGTGCAAGGTCGAAACAGTCACGCTTGCGCAAGAAAGGCGCGAGCGAGGAAGCCATTGCAGACGTAAGCCCGGTTAGGCCGTGGTCTGAAGTTAAAGCCATGACCGCAGGGCAGAAACTGTCGTATCGTGCTCAGCTCAAGCGCTTCACATCTAGGCAGAACGCCTATCACGTGTACAAGGACAGCGGGGCTATCTCCACAAAGGCCACCTATCGCAACACACAGGAAGCTATTGAGCAGATAAACAGGGCAAGGCAGGCTGAGCTTGACCGCATCAACAGGATTAAGGTTAAGGCTGTTCCCGGTGCGCAGAACATCTATGAGACTGTGCAGGCTCGTCAAATGGAGCGTGTCTTAGAGGAACGCGATTACAAGGGCAGGAAAACTGGTCGCGTACATGAATATCTCGGCGATGTTTACGGCGTGGGTGTTGCATCTGCGGGCGTAGAGCCTAGGGATAAGCGTACAGCGGAACGCCGTGAGAAGATGTTCGTAGAGATGGCTAAACGCTCTTATGCTGAACGCCGTAAGGGGCTGAAAGACGCTGTTCTAGACATGGCTAGATTTGCAGGGGCCGACCAACTTGAAGCCGAGATTAAATCAATGACCAACATACAATTTGACGTATTGACGCAGCGCACTAATTTTATGGGCGAGCTGTCGGCAATGTATGCACCTTATGCTGGTTCAAAAGGTCTTAAGGAAGCTCGCGCGGCTCAGGCCATGAGCGACGAGGATGCACAGAACGAAGTTGCCTACGCTATCGTTCGTGCCGTAAAGCAAGCAGTACCAAGGAGACAGTAGTATGCGGTGGGCGGAAGCCGACTTCGAGACAACGGTACTCAAGGATGATTGCCGTGTCTGGGCTTGGGCCATTGCCTATGTCGGCGAGAGCACACCGAATGCCTACGGTAACGACATTGATTCATTTTTGCTGTATATCGCTGAGCATGGCAAATGCCTGTATTGGTTTCACAATCTGGCATTTGACGGCAAGTTCATCGTTGATAGGCTGATGAAGATTGGCTACACATGGGTAAAGGAGAATCCAACGGCTGGCGAGTTTTCCTCGATAGTCTCCAATAAGGGGAAGTTCTACCAGCTTTCAATCTGCTTCTTTTCGGGAATGACGATAGAGATTAGGGATTCACTCAAAGTGTTCCCCATGCCTGTTCGCAAGGTGGCGCAGGCGTTTAATCTAGACGAGGGTAAAGGCGATTTGGATTACGAGGAATTTCGTGAGAAAGGCCATGAGCTTACCGATGAGGAACTGGATTACATCAGGCGTGACGTTGAGATTGTGGCTCAGGCTCTAGCCACCAATAAATCACAGGGCTTGGAGAAAATGACCATCGGCTCTAATGCATTTGCGTTTTATAAGCAGTTAGTCGGAAAGAAGGTATTCGAGCACCTGTTTCCCGTTCTGACAGCTCAGGAAGATATGGAGATACGCGAGAGCTATAGGGGTGGGTTCACCTACGTAGAGCCTAAGTATGCAGGTGTTGACATTTACGGTGGTATTTCAGTTGACTACAATTCAATGTATCCCTCAATGCTTATATCTAAATATTATCCGATTGGTGAACCGCGAATGTTTTATGGGGCATACGCAGCACCCGGTATCAGGGAAAAGGCCCACAGGCAAGAAAAGCTATCTGAGTACCCTGAGTGGGACGATTCTGTAGAGTTGTACGTTCAACGCCTTAAGTGCTCGTTTCACCTTAAGCAAGACGGTGTTCCCATGATTCAGCTGAGGAACTGCGGTTTCTATGGGGCGCATGAGTACGTGCGGAACACAGTTGAGCCGGTTACCATCACGCTTACGTGCCTTGATTTACAATTGTTGTTCGAGAATTATGACGTTGACGTGTATGAATGGTTGGGCGGATATGCCTTCAGAACCATGCACGGCAATGATTTGTTCGGTAAGTACATTGAGCATTGGGGGAGTGTGAAAAGGGCATCTAAAGGCGCTATGCGCACATTGGCAAAACTGATGCTTAACAATATTTACGGTAAATTCGCGACCAACCCCGATGTTACGCAGAAATATCCGGTACTCAAAGATGACGGCATCGTGCATTGGGAACTGGCTGAACCTGAGACACGTGAGCCGATTTACATCCCAGTTGGTACATTTTGTACCGCATGGGCGCGAATGACACTGATACATGCAATTCACGAGAACAGGGAGCGTTTCGTTTACTGCGATACCGATTCAATGCACCTTAAGGGTACAGAGGACCCGGAAGGAATAAGGTTACACGATACTGATTTTTGCGCGTGGAAAGTAGAGGGGACATTCAGCCATGCAAGGCACATTCGCGCAAAGTGTTACATCTGGGATTTGAACGGCAAATTGGGTGTTACGTGTGCAGGTATGCCAGATAACGTTAAGCAGATTTGCAACTTTGATAATTTCCATATCGGGCTTAACAATATAGACCCGGTTACAGGACAGTTGATACCGGGTACCGGCAAGCTATCGCCGGTTGCCGTTCCCGGCGGTGTCGTGCTTGAGCCGCGAGTTTACGAATTACGCGATGTGCGTTAATATATGTAATGGTGAGGTGCCAGTGTCGAGTATGTAGTTAATACCCCGGTTTATGCATCGCTGACCGGCGCGGGGTGTGCAGGCATGTGACTTGGCTCAAGCTGGTGAGCTTCACTGATTTGTTTTATGGGCCGTTATGCATTGCATCAACGGCCCTGCTCATTATAAGGAGGTATCTATAATGGCTATTGAGAAAAAAGAGGAAAAGGAAAAGACAGAAACTTCAGGTAATAAAGAGCAGAAACAAGAGGAATCTGTTAATCCTCAATCTGTTGAGCCTAAATTTGAAGCGTCGGCGATTGCCGACCTGACTGCTACGGTATCGGCGATGGGTAAGCAGCTGAATGATTTGAGTACCGCTATTACCGCTATCGCCAATCAGGGTTCGGTCAACGAATCTATTCAGCATGATAACCACGAGACAGATGAAGAGGAATATCCTACAATTGATATTGACGGCATCAATCGACTGTTGGGAGTGTAAATTATGCCAAAAATTGAGAACGGTATCCTTACCGCCACGAACGCCGAGATTTTGAACACGGTGCGCCAGTATGCGCCGTCTGATTATCAGTCTCGCGTACCGGCTGTCACGCAAGGAAATGTGGAGGACGCTATCAAGGCGCTGAACGCATACACGCCGGACTGGAACGTTTTCTGGAATGTGCTGCTCAACCGAATCGCGTTGACCATTGTGCGACAGAAATCCTTCACTAATCCGCTGTCGTACCTTAAGCGTGCGTCTACGCGATGGGGCACCACTATTCAGGAAATGCAGGTTAACCTGCTTCGTGCCAAGGAATATCAGAAAGACGCTGTAAACGTATTCGGTCTTGATGGTCGTGAGCCTGATATTCACGTTAAGTACCACACGATGAACCGCCGTGACAAGTATGAGATTGCTTTGCCTATGGAGCAGGTTATCTCCGGTGCCTTTACCGGCGAGGAACAGCTTTCCGCTCTAATCAATTCATGTCTTGCCCAGCCGATGAATTCCGACCAGAATGACGAATTCGTGTTGATGCTTAACCTGCTCAAGCACTATCAGGATTTCCAAGGATTCTACAACATCCACATTGATGATATTGTTGGTGCCCCTGACCGTGACACGGCTGTTGAGCGCTGTGAGAAGTTGGCTACTGCGGTTCGAGCCATGAACACGAAACTCCGTTACTACTCGACTGACTATTCGTCTGAGGGTCGAAACGCCGGACTGGCTACACTTACCGACCGCACGCTGCTGATTATCCCGGCTGACGTTGACGCTGTTATGACAGTGCAGATGCTCGCTTACATGTTCAATGAGAAGAACGGTGAGCTTATCGCTGACCGTATCATCGTAGTTCCTAAGATTCCTATTCCGGGAGTTCAGGCGATTCTCGTTGACGAGGACTTTTTCCTGTGTTCCGACAACATCGCTCCGTTCACGCTGACTGCGCCAATCAATCCTTTGAACATGACGCAGCTTACCGTCATGCACCATTGGGAGACGCTGTCGTATTCGCTGTTCGCAAATGCAATCATGTTCTCTACCATGGCGGATACGCAGATTATGAGCATTGATTCCACTGTTGAGGGCGTGACGCTGCTTGATGCACAGGGTAAGGACAATTCGACCGTTCAGCCCACGCTTGACCTTTCCACCGGTTATATCAAGCTGCCCGAAATTAAGCTGATTGCCACCGTCACCGGCACCGGCAATCCCAATCAGGCCGTTCGTTTCGAGCTTGCTGCTTATGACGGAAAGGGCCATGTGACCGCGCTGCCCGCCGATTGCTATGTCGATTCCTACGGCGTGTTCCATGCGGGGCACGCAAAGAGCGGTGCCAAGGTGGTAATCAAGGCAATCTCGATTGCAGACCCCTCTAAGACGGCTGACTACACTGTCACTGTTGATGGCGCGGTACCTGTGACCGGGCTTACCGCTAACCCGGCTGCTGTCACCGTGGTAAAGGGCAAGACTGCGAAGTTTGCTGTTTCCGCCACGCCCGGAAATGCGACCGACCCGACGTTCACGGCTGCAATTGCGGACGGTGATGCTAACATCACGATTGCCATTGACCGCCTGAAGTCTACCGTTTCCGTTACCGGCGTTGCCGCAGGAACGGCAAAGATTGTCCTGTCGGCTAATGGCGCTGAGGGCAACAAGGTCGTTACAAAGACCGTTAACGTTACTGTTAACAATGCCTAGTTAAACATCGGCATAAGTCGATAAAAGTAGAGCCGCTCGTTTACCGGGCGGCTCTTTATCTAAGGGGTTCAAATGGATATTCCTGTTTCGGATATGAATGCATCGCAAGTGCTGTCTCCTACGGTGTGGCCTACAGGCTCTAAAGTGCGGTTGCTTCAGGTACCTTGGGATTCCGCATACCGTGACGTTGTTGCGTGGGAAAGCAAGGAGGAACGCGACGCATGGTTCGCTAATCAGTCTGGTAGCTGGTATGCGACCAACTTTCAGAACTTGCGCCCGGGTGAGCCTGTTAGTGTGCCGGTTCCTTATTCATCAGTGTACAAATATAATTACCTGACCGTTACCAACCCTCAGCAGCCGGTAACGGACGAGGGGCCTGAGCGCACATATTTCTATTTCATCACGAATGTTGAATATCTGTCTCCACAGGCTACAAGGCTAACCGTGCAACTGGATGTAATGACCACGTATGCCGGTGGCATCACATTCGGTCGTGCCTATGTTGAGTCAGGCCATGTTGGAATGGCAAACGCTAACCTAGGTGCTGGAAAGCCGACAGACGGCAAAAAGCTGAATGATTACCTGTCGTTGCCTGAAGGGCTGGACTGCGGTGACACGCTTACCCCATGCGCACGTGAGTATTACAACCTGTTGCCGATGCAGTCAGGGTCATCCGCCTACATCATCATCGTGTCTACGGCAAACATGACTGAATCGCCGGGTACGCTGACAGACCCGGCACTTAAGACTGCTCAAGGTCATCCATGCGACAGATTGGTGAGCGGTTGCGAGGTCTATGCCATGGAAGTTACCGAATTCTCAAATTTCATGGCGTATGCAAGTGACTATTCGTGGGTTTCGCAATGCATTATCTGTATGTACGCCTTTCCCAAGTCGCTTACGGTTGAGTCTTTCGCCACAGCCGATAAGGTGAACCTGTTCGGTAAGGTGCCCGCGTACCGTGTTAATTCAGGGTTCTCACGGGGTACTAACATCACCGGTGACGTTGCAGTGTCTAATTCTATCTTCGATGCAATTGCAAAGGGTCTTGGGGACGACGCAGACGTATCTAAGATGTACGCCTACCCTTATTCAGTTATCGAGCTTGCCACTTTCACGGGCAACCCGATTTACCTAAAGCCGCAACTGGTTGACGGTGATAGGATTCATCTTAAGGCTATCGCACAGGCACTTATGCCGTTTGCAAAGGCCGCTGTGTTTCCGGCAAACTACGGAACGCATGATGGTGACTCAGCATTGAAGTTCACGTTTTCTGGTGTTTCAGCTACCGGTGAGGTGAATATCACGGCAGGCGATTTTCTTGATACTGCCGTATGGATTACCGATTTCCCTCAGTTTTCCGTTGTAAACAACAATTACATCACCTATATGGCATCTACCACGCACACGAGGGCATATAGCTATCAGAACGCGAGCTGGCAGCAGACGCGAGGTAACTTGCAGGCAAGTGGAGCCTATGCGACCGGCATGAACTTCGCCAATATGCAGCAGGAGAATAGTGAGCGCTCTCTAAATGCTTCCCGTGTAAACACGGCCAACAACTATCAGGCTGCTATGAGCAATGCGCAGGAAGCAGCCACAGGCGGGTATGTCGGGTCTGCATTGAGCAGCATTTCTGGCGCTGCTCACGGGGCAGCAGGAGGTGGTTTGGCAGGAGGTCTGCTGGGAGCTACTTCAGGCGCATCGGGTGTCGTGTCCACTATGGCTTCACAGCGCATCGCGGAGACTACGGCAGCCGCACAGCGCGATGCATCTAATACCGCTATCGCCGCATCAATGATGAATGCTCAGCGATACGGTGAGGTATCACGCCAAAACGCAGGTATCGACTACAATACGGCGCTTGCTGTCAACAAGGGAGACTACAAGCAGGCCGTGGCGGCAATCAACGCGAACGTTCAGGACGCTCAGCTAACCCCGCCGTCAACGGTCGGTCAGATGGGCGGCAATGGCTTCAATTGGTCGAATGGCCTTGTCGGGGTGTGCATTACCTACAAGACTATTACCGGGGCCGCTAAATCGGCTGTGTCGGATTACTTCAGGCGGTACGGCTATGCAGTAAAGCGGTTCATCGAGCTTGGCACCGTTGCCGACATGCTGTGTATGACCAAGTTTGCCTATTGGCGCGTACTTGAATCTAACATAACCTGTGCAGATGCTAACGAGACTGAGCGTGAATCCATGCGTGGTATCATGGAAAAGGGCGTAACCCTATGGGCATCGCCTGAGTTAATCGGTAACACCGATGTGCGTACTAACGAGGTGCGCAAAGACGGTAAACAGTATTCATTTTAAGGAGTGGACATGGGACGAAAGCCTAACCTAGATGCTTTTATCCCACCCGAGGTCGCTATGTTCGGAAACGCTTTTGCGATTAAGTGGCAAAATAGCGTAAAGAACTTGCGGACCTATGGCAACTGGTGGCAGCTGTTCTACACTGCCGCCACCAGCTGTTTCAAATGGGAGGGATTACCGGGAGAGATTGACGAGCGCTTCTTTGAGAAAGTGCTTTTCTGTACCGGTTCCATTGCAATTACTAAACGTGTTCCCACGTCTGATAACTTGCCGCTGTGGGTCGCTGCGCGATTCAGCCAAGTAGGTATGCCGGACATTTACAACAATCCTAACCGGGTTAGGATGATTGCGCCTAACGGCTTGCAATGGGATAGGCATCTCAATAAATTTGTAGGTGCTGACGGCATCGCGGACGCAGATGCAGTGGCTTGCTGGGATAACCTTCAGCGTATGCCGCTGTACAACGCGATTGACGTGCTATGCACGCGCCTTGCCGAGTTTGATTCTACGATTGACCTTAACTTGCGTGCGCATCGCACGCCTTATATCGTAACCGTTCCGGAAGAGGGCAAGAAGAACGCCCAGACCATGTTCAACAAGGTCGATGCTGGAGAGCCGGCAATATATGTGAACACGCTATCGTCAAGCGCTGTGGGCCTACAGGTGTTCAACTCAGGCGTTGACTATAACGTAGATAAGATGCTTAACGACCAACTTAAACTGGTTGCTCAGGCGTACACGCTGTTGGGTATCGACAACAATGCGGCGGCTGAGAAGAAGGAGCGCGTACAGACCGCCGAGACGCTGGCTAACAACGAGCAGTTTATGGTACAACGTGAGAGTCGTTACCGAGCCCGCGTACAGTTTGCAGATAGGTGCCGCGAGGTGTTCGGGCTGAATATCAAACCTATTTGGAGCATTCCACATGTTCCCGAGCAGGACAGCGGCGAGCTTAATTACGGAGCAGAGCAGACGAGTGCCTATAAGCCCGGTGTGCATTCTGAACTGTTCAGTCGTGAAAGCGGTAAAGGTGGTGAAAAGGCAAATGTTGACGTTATCTGACAACACGTGGACGCAGGATTATGAGCACAATTTCACGCTTCGTGACATTCATGAAGCGTTTGGACTTAATATCGGGTTGCAGGATTATCCCATTTTTGACGAGGAATATAGGGAAGTGCTCAATCAGCGTATATACGACCATTTCGCCTACCGCGAGATTGCCGCCGATACGCCGCAGATGTTCGTGTACTACCTCAACCGCCGTATGCGTGAAAATATGCCGACATTCAACGCTATCTATAAGGAGAAGTTGAAAGAAGCATTTGACCCGTTCGCGTCTTACGTGACAGACGGTTACGGCAATTCACGTGATGCTAGTGCGAGCACGACAACGGGAAAGGCGCACGAGGACAACACAACTACATCGAACACAAGTTCAATTGGAACTGCCACGGTGTCTGAGACACCGGCTACATTCATGAATGACCCTACTGAGCCTAGGTACATGAGCAACTTGACGCAGAATAAGGGAACGAGCGACACGACCGGAAACAGTCAATCTGATGGCACGACAAGCAGTGACGTTAAGGGGAACACGGCAAGTGACTATATCAACCATGTGACTGCCCGTTCTGGTTATCTTGGAGATTCTATCCTCAATGCACTCACTACTGGTTTCCTCAACACTGACTTGATGGTGTGTGAGATGCTGGAGCCATGCTTTATGCAAGTATGGAATGACCAGCCTATGTGATATGCTACAGGTAAACATTTAAGTGCTTGCCTATGGCTGAATGTTAAAATAAGCTGTGTGCCTAAAGGTATGCAGCTTATTTGCTTAAGGAGGAACTATGGCAATCAATCAAAGCGCGAACAAAGCCACAACGCAATATCACGCTTGGACTCCACAAATGCCGGGTTATTCAGCCTTTAAGGACAAGGCGTTTGAGGATATGCGTACACCGGAAGAGCAGATTTGGTGGCTGTATGCGCATGTCCTGCAAATTCCAGACGGCACCGATTACGACAACCTGATAGACCGCATAGCGGCAGTCGAAAAGCTAGTCAGCGATATGTACGACCGCTTTGCAGACTTGCTCAAGCGCATGGATGACCTTGAAGCCCAATTCCAAGCACTTGCCCAGAACGGCATGGTCTACGACGTGACCAAGGGCACCTATGCACCGTCCATGCCCGCGCAGCGCCGCATGTGGCAGGCTCAGATGTTCGACGGCATGAACGTCAAGGACTTGGCGCAGTTCACCGTCGCGCAGGCCAAGAACCTTAACGTCCGCCACATGGCTGTGGACGGGCGTGTTATGTACATGGGTCTCGGTGCCGATAAGCCCGGGATGCCTTGGCAGGACGGCTGGACGGCTTCAGACTTCCGCCCAGACGAGTACGTCAAGAAATCCGATTTCGTCCTCATCGACACGGACAACCTTGCCGACCACACCGTCATGGGTATCCTCAAGAAAACCGCTGACACCAAGTGCCCTAAGCCTACGCCGTACATCCGACGCGGAACGGTTACAGACCTCAAGTACCTGCTTGTCCGTTCGGACGATGCCCTGTACACCCAAGACCCCGAGGAGCGTGTGTAAGAGATGATTGAGCTTTCCCAGATTCCGAACACATCCAAGCTGAAAGAATTGCGCGGACAGGTTAACACGATGGTCGATGAGATTAACGGCAACCAGATGATTATCGGGCAGGTCTTGCACCCGACAGCCAAGTTTTACTCTAACGGCAGTATTGTCGGCTCCGTGACCGATTCATGGATTATGAATCAGCTTTTTGCAGTATGTATGCCTACGTCAAACGGCGTGTATGTAGCACAGATGTTCGGCTGTCTGCTCGCCTATGGCGACTCGGTTACTAATAACGCTATTAGTGGTGTTACCATCACTATCCCTGCGGTCAAACTGCCTAATCGCACAGCGGAGGTAAGCTCGTTCGTCAAGCCTTCAAGCCTAGGATTTAGCCCATTTAATTTACAACAGATAAGCAACACGGGTTTACAGTTTGGCGCAACTGCAACAGGCCCATCCGGCTCTACTACCGTTGTCACCGATAAATCGTTAAGCAGCAGCTCGACCGCCATCTTGCTCAACCAGCAGTGTTTAGTCTATGGTGCCGCAGGGACAAACTTGCAGCTCCAACTGAGCCGCATAACTATATAGGCCCTCAGTATTAAGGAGTTCTCATGCCATTAACAAAGAACTATGAATTTCCCCTCTATGACCCGGAAGATTCCCCCGACCTCACACTCACCGGCAGGGAAGCAGGGGCAATCATCGCTATCGACGAAGCGCTGAAGAACGAAGAGAGCGGACGCAAAGCAGCCGACAAGGTGCTGACAGATAACCTTGCCAATGAGGTAGCCGACCGTGAAACAGCTGACACAGCGCTAGGTGGACGTATAGATGCTGAAGCTGCCGCACGCGGGGCCGCTGACACAGCGCTTGGTGGGCGCATCGACACCGAGAAGAATGACCGTGAATCAGCCGACACAGCACTCGGTGGGCGCATTGATGCTGAAGCCGATGCACGCGGGACAGCTGACACAGCGCTCGGTGGACGTATTGATAACGCTGAAGCAGAGATTTCCGCGAACAGCGCAGATATCACCGGTATCAAGGGCCTGACCTATGGTAATGACCATGTTGCGTTTATCGAAAACAACGCCGGTGAGTATGATTCACCTGCGTTACAGGAAATCGCGGGGCAGATTGCAGCTATCTCCGGGGGCACCAGTAACGTCACCGTCTCCACAGCAGCGGAAACGAGTACGAAGTATACCGGATTGAAGGTTACGCCGACAACGGACGGAAATAGCACAAATTATGATATTGCTTTGAATGCCGCGACCAAGCATGCACGTGGCGGTGTAACCATCGGCAGCGGCCTGAACGTCAACCCAGCTGGAATCATCAGCGTAGACACATCCGCTATACGCGGTGGGGGTATAACCGGCGATACCACGTGGGCAGAACTGGAAGCCTAGTGTATAATCACCTTAACCGTAGATACGGCGGTGTGGTGAGTGACCGAAAACACTAGTGGCAGGAAAGCAACGCTCCGTATCTTAAGGCTCACCTGCTACAATAGACCTGTACTCATAGCAGCTTGTGGGTACAGGTCTTTTCCATTATAAGGAGGAAACATGCGATACACAGACAACTACCATTTCGACCTCTACGAAGAGAGCGATAACGCCAATCTCATGGACGGTTACAACCATTCCATGAACCTGATTGACAATGTGCTACAGCAGTTCAACGCGCTTATCATCACGCAGGGCAACGCCGTAAAGGCCATGGATTCCCGTATTGCCAAGCTTGAAGCCGCCTGTGCCGATATCGAGCCGCGCATCGCTGACCTTGAAGCGAAGGTGAACTAATGGCACGCCCGGCAACAGAGCGTTACGGGATTGTGCTGTACGGCCCCCGCAATACGCAAGACCCCATGGACGTATACAATGTGTACAATGCAGCCATGGTGACCATTGACGGTATCTTGTTCGACTTGCAGGCTCAGATTTCGCGTAACAAGAAGGCTATCGAGGACCTTGATGCCAAGGTAGAGAACTATAACAGGCTCTTGAACAAGCGCATAGATGACCTCGATGCCAAGGTCGAGAACTACAACACCCAGCTCAATAATCGTATCGACAACCTCGATGCAAAGGTCGAGAGGTACAAACAGGAAATCGACAATTCCATCGCACAAATCAACCGGAATATCACTCAGCTTGGTGACAAGACCGATGCCATTTGGGTGTCAATCCAAAAGATTTTGGACAAGATGCAGGGCGGCGGAACAATCGACAAGCCTACCGGAAACATCACGTTCGGTGAAACAAACGGTAAGGTAGCCATCGGAACTATCAACCTCAACTCGGGTTCTGGTATCATCAAGACCCATGACGGCACTTTGGATAACGACGTGCGGGTGGTCTAAATGGCGAACTTAGTTCAGGAGATTTCGGTACACGTAGTCGAGGATTCCGGTACCTCGTCCGCAGGTAGCGTTGGTAGACCTACCTCGATAGGCTTACCCGGCTCAAACGGGCAAGCCCCGCGCTACTGCAACACAAACTATTACGTGGATGTGCGAGTTTACGACAACCTCGATGTGTCGGTGCGCTTACACGGCAACGCCAACGCTGGCAACATTATCGCCGGTGACTATCACACAATTATCGTACAGTCACCTCATTCTGGTTCATGGAGCTATACCAGCTCTATCCTTGTTCGCCCAGCAGGCTCACGCGATATGGTTTCAGCGACCGTCTGGACGAACCCTACCACGGGACGCGGTGATTACAACTGGAATTTCGATTCCGGCTGGCAGAACGCTGGCAAGCTGACCGATTACGGCGGCAACGACGAGAACACCGACGGCTATATGTACATATCAGGCACATGCGACTACACAGTTACTAACCCTATTTACCCGGCCCCGGTTCGCATAACAGTACCCGGGTTCCTAAAGTATCTGGGCTATTTTCCGTGGGAGCGTTTTCAGGACAACGAATATAAGTCATGCAACCGCTCTGGCGGTCATCTTGGTATCTGGAATGGGTCTATTTGGCGCGACATACAAAACAACGACCGGGACCACTCAGCTGACAAAGCGCACTATTACAAAGGCTCTGGATGGGTAAGAGCGCCAAAGATTGGTGCCGGTGCCCAATGATTTTGAATGAAGCGAACGATGCTTAACTTTATCGACATAAGCAGCTACCAAGCTGCCCTGAACTTGGTAGCTGTGTCGAGTTCAATTCAGGGCGTTATCGTTAAGGCCACCGAGGGAACGAACTACGTTAACCCATATTGCGACAGGCATTACCAACAGGCTAAGAAGTGCAATCTGTTACGTGGCTTCTACCATTTTGCCGGAACAGATAAACCGGAAGCGGAAGCGGAATACTTCTGGAACAATTGCCGAAACTATTTCCGAGACGGTATCCCGATTCTGGATTGGGAAGGTAAGCAGTCGGTTGATTGGGTGAACAGGTTTGTTCGTCATCTGAAAGATATTTCGGGCGTATGGTGCTGGATTTACGCTAACCCGTGGCGATTCAACCAAGGCGGAGTCGAGAAAAACTGCGCACGTTGGGTCGCATCCTATCCTGCTGTATCAAACCCGACATTTGCTCAAGCGGCTCAATGGAATTGCCCTAAAGCGGATGGGAATGTCGTTGCTTGGCAGTTCTGTAGCGATGGTAGGATAAACGGTTACAACGGTAACTTAGATTGCTCTTTGTATTACGGTGACAAGGAAAGTTGGCTAAAGTACGCAGGAGTTAACGGTAGCGGGGATGCTTGCAATTCTGATGATAAACCGGTAACTTTGAGCGGTGGCGGATATAAGGTAACGATTGAAAGGACATAACGTGGTGACTGTGGTTACTATTTCAACTGTCTGTTGCGTACTGATGCTAATGGATATTGTGTGCGGTATTACAGCCGCAGCAAAAAACAAAGAACTGTGCTCGGCAATTATGCGAGACGGACTTTACAACAAATTTGGTGAGCTTATGCTCTTGCTTCTTGGAATCGTTGCGCACGAAATACTTTTGATACAGCCTTTCAACAGTATTGGCATTCCGCCTGAAATTGCATTCACCGTGGCATTCTATATCGCAGGTATGGAGTTTATTTCAATCATCGAGAACATTTGCAAAATCAATCCCAGCCTACCGTTTGCGAAGATTCTACTTATGTTCAACCTTAATCTTCCTGAGCAGGTAGACAAAGAGAAAACTGAGTGACAGCACCGTAGATAAAATTACCGACCCCATGCGGTATCATTACCGTATGGGGTTTTATTTTAAGGAGAGATTATGCCATTTACACAGCAACAAAAGATGTTCGCATACTACACAATCGCCACTGTCGAGACGCATTGCAATTACGCACTTACAAACCAAAGCGATGCTATCACGCTCGGTATCATGCAATGGTACGGTGTAAGGGCCTATAGGCTTATGGCTGCTATGAAAGCTAACGCACAGGATGCATTTGCAAAACTTTCCAATAGGCTTCAAAACCTTACCAATGCAGGTGAGGGCCAAAATTGGAATTCTATATACCTACAAAATGATGATAGGAATTCGTGGGCAGCTGCTGCTGCACTTGATAGCTGCAAGAAGGTGCAAGACGATACAGCTGTTTCAGATATTGAAGGTTACATCAACCAATTCAACGGTTTCGGCGGGTCTGATAGCAACGTTAAAACTTATATCATGTGGATGAGCGCTTGGCACCAAGGACCGAAATACGCCCAGCAATGTATGCAGTCTGTAGGTGTGAACGCTTCGCTTGATTCAGCATACCGGGCTATCTTATCCAATGCCGTTCTTGGAAGGTATTCAAATCGTTATACCACTGTGTATAACCTGCTTAAGAATTGGGACGGGACTAGCAACCCACCAGATTTTGGGCAAGTAGGCGGTTCAGGGGGAGCCAGTACAGACCCGGGCAGCAGCATTAACAAGGATACCCTAGAGAACCAGATTGGATATGTGCAATCTTGGGGGGATTCACTGATAATCGTCGGCAAGGTAAGCAAATCTGAAAAATTAGTCTGTTACAACACGGGCAAGGGCATTTGGGTGCCGAGTCACGGAACGGTAACAGGAAACCCGGGAGCCGGTGGAAGCGGGACAGGTGACCAAGCTGACTTTGCTGCAATGAAAAAATTGTGGCAAGATAATGCCAGCAGGTGGAATTACAGTCAAGGCCCCGGCAGGCTCAACCCTGAAAGCTCTGGTTACAGTGATTGTTCAGCTTGCATATATTGGGCCGCAAACAAGGCGACTAACAACAAGTATAATTGGATTGGTACATGGACTGGGGCAATGCAGAAGAATTGCAAGCTAGTAAGGCATGGGACAAACGCCGATTTGAAAATATCTACCGATGAAATTAGGCCGGGTGACATTATCTTGATTGACTATGGCGGCGATGGGCAATCAGACCATGTTGACTGGTATTTCGGTAACGGTGAGGTGTGGGGTGCCGGTTCTGCTCCGCTACCTAAACGTATATCAACAGACGTTACCAATTATCTGACAACGTATTATGGTGGACAGCTTAGAAACTATTGGATTATGCGATTCTTGGATTAGGTGAGATATGTGAGCATACCGAAAATTTATAGATATGACCCGAGCGCCGTGCTTGGCAGCAACTGTGCAATCAATGTAGTTACAGGAGCACGTTCATTTGGCAAAACATATGGCTGGAAGAAACAGGGAATCAAGCAATATCTGAAGCATGGTTGGACTTGGGGATACCTGCGCACGTTTGACCAAGAGATTAAAGATTTGCTGGCTGATGGTAATGAAGCATTCTTCAGCGATATTATCAGAAACAATGAGTTCCCCGGGTACACATTCAGGTGCCTTGGCAGGCTTATGCAGATTGCTAAGTTGGATGAAAAGGGCAAACCTAAGAAATGGGAGACAATGGGGCAACTGTTGGCTCTTACAAAAGCACAGAGTTATAAGGGTAAAGCTGTTGCCAACATGCACCTTCTTGTATTTGACGAGTTCATTCGTGAAACACGTATACCGACATATCCGCGCGACTGCGTAGGTATGCTAATGAATCTTTGGGAAACTCTTGATAGGCGCGAGGACAGGGTTAAAATTGTGATGCTGGCGAATGCAGCTGATATTGTCAATCCTTATTTCGTAGCATGGCATATCGTACCGCCACCTGTTGGGAGTAAGAAAAAGGTAAAAGTAGGAAACGGATATATCTTTGTGCAAAACTGCTGGTCTAAGGAGTTCGAGGAACACGCTGACAAATCTGCAATCGGCGCACTTACAGCCGGGAGCAAGTATGCAAGCTATGCACAGATGAACCAATTCAGAAATGACGATGATAACTTTATTGAGAAGCGGCCTAAGCGCACTCAGGCATTAAGAAATATCAGATGGGGAGAGCAGACATTTTGTATCTGGGTTGACCTTGATATGACTGGTAAAATGTATGTGTGCAGCAAGAGCGTTACAGATGTTCCTACGCTTGTTCTGATGCGCGAGGACATGGAGCCTGATTTGTATATGATAGAACGGTCGGACCCGATACTTAAGGGATATGCAAGGTGCTACAGGAATGGGTTGATGAGGTTTGACAGCGTGCAATGTAGGGAGCAATTTTGCGATGTGTTGACAATGTGCGGTATTAGGTAACGTTACGCATGTTTGGTTAGTTTGGGTTGTGTTAGTTAGCGGGATTTGCGAGATAATATTTCGTAAATCCCGCGTTTTCTGGCACAGCCCATATAACAT
>ENA-ORMO01001905-ORMO01001905.1-human-gut-metagenome-genome-assembly--contig:-NODE-1905-length-19382-cov-3.297149_pt1 | contig 19382 bp, 19 predicted proteins | sample MGYA00242106_ERZ509001 | MGnify/ENA primary metagenome ERZ509001 (study PRJEB26280, sample SAMEA2338736) | human gut metagenome | biome: human gut; feature: human-associated habitat; material: faeces... | reverse complement strand
GACCGCCGCAACATGGTAGATGTAAAAAGTATCGCTATCTAACCCCAGCAAAGGTAGTGCCGGACACCCCATCGTCAACGAAAAATTGGGTATTATGGAAACCTTGGTCATCAGCGTACTTCCGTAATATACTCTTTTGATTTTTTATGGAATTGCTGTCGCCTTGAAGTTCATCGTCACGGCTCAATCTACAGTAGAGTGCTGTGATTTTGTTATCAAGGGCTGCAATATTTGGCTGTCTGTTCATGTTTTGCTCCTTTCCTACAGCCTTCAAATCGTGCGATACCCCTTTTGGAGTATAAGCATATTACCGTACTATTTCAAGGAAGTCGAGTCTATTTCGGAAGATAATTGTGTAGTTTCTGATAACTTTTTCGGTGCGTTTGCATTGCTCAAAATGAGCCTTTTGATTTTGTTATAAGCGGTTTCTGTTGCCGTATCGCTCTGCAACGATTCCACGATATATAAGGTGTCTCCGATGTAGGTTTGGCGGACACGCTTTGTCGGGGCATCCATATCAATAGACCCTCCTTCCTTAGTGTAGTAATCAAGGGATTTACCCCTGCAGGACATACCCACAGGGGCATCTCGGTAAATTAGGCAGTCATCTCCATAACCTTGATGGCTTCGGGGCGGACAAGTTTTCCGTCAAGGAACTCGTATGCCAGATAGCCGATGCAGTCCACCATAGCAAACTGCTCAACGAGGGTACGGACGCTGACAGGACGGCGGCCTACAATCCAGTAGTAGGAGAAATCTCCAAAGGCGATAGGCTTGCTGCCGGATTCAGCAGAAGGCATAAACTCGGAAATACACACCTTTTTGCCGAGAATAGTATCGTTGGCGTGATTCCAGATGTAATTGCCGCCGTCATCCTTGAGGGTACGGAGTGTCAGTGCAGTCTCATCGTTCATCAGCCATACACCATTTTTGCGGTATTCCGGCTTCACGGAGAAGAACAGCTTGACCACATCCTCATAGGTAATGGCAAAAGCGGTCACACCGACCTCTGCACCGCCATCGGCTGCAAGAATACCAGTAGGCATATCAGCACCAGTACCGTTGATGAAGCCGTTGTCCTCGGCTCTGCCGAAGTTCTTGGCAAGACGGGATACAAGGTAGTCCTCGATGTTGAAAGTGGCATCCTTGATAAACGCCTCCTCCAATTTGAGGAACACAGCCAGTTTATGGCTCTGGAGCGTAATATCGCTGAAATCCGCCATACCATCGGCAATAGGGATAGTGCCGCCCTCCGGCACCCAGACTGCTACATCATCGCCGTTTGCAGTTTTGATGTTGTAGTGGTGGTCATAGGCACAGATGTCAGTGGCAATGCTGCGGAACAGACCTTCCTTCTTCACGGCAGCCATATACTTGTCCTGTCCCTTGGGAGTGAGGGTAAAAGCGCCAGTGTCGACATCCGCACCTTTATCCATAAATTCCTTGTGTCCCTGTTTGCCACGGACAGCGTTCCAGAAATGGTTTTCATAGTCACTGCCTTCGATGTGAGGCAGCATTTCAGAATACTTCTTCATAATCGTTTCCTCCTGTTAATCGTTGTTGGTTTTCAGACCCACTGCATTGCAGTAGTCCGCAAGGTCAACGCAGTCCATTTCGAACTCAAATCCAGCACCGTCACATCCGATGTAAGGCTCCTTGAAAATGTCCAGCGGAATGTTCTCCGGGGAGTACACAGTGACCTTGTTGCGCTTTTTAAGCTGTTTCTCGAAAAAATCCTTGGTAATCATAGTAAATCCTCCATATTTTTGATTAGGGGTTAATTACCCCTTTGAATACGCGATTTTTGTGCGTGAACCCCCACGCCCGTTGCACGGATAAAAAGGTGTGAAGATTAGACCCGCCCCTCCCGTATGGAATGAGGACACGCACCGTTGCATTAGGCAGTGATGACAGGCTTCAAGCACAGGTGGCGCTTACGATAGAAATCAGTAAGTTCGTCATAGGTCTTGAAGGTGCCTTTGAAGCCGCCGCCTTTCAGCACAAGGTTGTACTGCTTACGGAAGGTAACGGCAGTGCCGTCCGGCTTGTAGAGAGTAGTGGAATCGTGCTTGCGGAAATGCTCCTGCAAGAATTCTTTTGTTACATTGTTGGTCATAAAAATTTCCTCCTTAATCGTTGACGCAGGAACTGCAAGCGTACAATCCCAGCTTGGTTTCGTTGATGTCCACACTGATACAACGCATCACTTTGTCGCAAAGAGGGCAGCGAATGCTGATTGCATTAACGGGACGATGGTTAGCTTCGGCATGGAGTCTGTAGTAGTGAGGCACAACCTCCTCTAACCACAGATGGCTCTGTGCCTTGATGGACTTGCTGTCCGTAACCGGGAACATAGGCATTTTCTCTGTTCCGTCAGTTTCGCAGTCGATAAGCGGGTAATATTTGATGTCTGTCATGGCTACACCGCCTGTCCGTCTGAATCGAAAAATCTGCCCTTGCAGTATGCGAGTGCCTCTGCCTTTGTTCCGAAGAACACAGAGGAAAGGCCATACTCCACTTTCCAGATGTCCATTACCTTGTTACGGGAAATCATAACGGGAGTGCCGTTATTGGTCTGGAAAAGCTGTGTGCATTCATACGCACCACGGGAGAATTCTTCGGGTCTGAACTGTTTGATGCTCGGCTGTAAGCCGTAGAAAAATCTGTGTTTCATTGCTCTTGGCTCCTTTCAGTGAGATTTTGGTTATATGGTCACAGGGCGCTATGCAATCATAGGCACCACCTCCTTTATGGCTTTGGGGCATTATGTGGCTTGATTTATATGTTGTTGTTAAAAATGCTCTTTTTAGAAAAAACTATATTTAACAGCCACAGATTGCCCCACTGTGATAATCACAGGAACTCCACGCCCGTTTTCAGCTTGTATCCCACAAGCTGAGTGGTTTTCTCGCCACCCTTACGGGGTCTGCGGCGTACCACTGTGGCAAACTTACGGAGTTCGTGATTGAAATTTCGGTTGTTCTCGGCATAGCAGCCATTGTCGGCACACCACTGTCGGTAAGAACTGTAAACCTCGGAGGTACGGGTTTCCGCATTGGCATCCTCCTCAAGGCGCTCCTCTGCAAACTGGGCGATTTTATCGCTTTCGTAGGAGTAGGCACGGATAGCCTCGGTCACGGCTCTCGGCTGTGATAAACCCTCTGCCTATAACAGGTAATATCCATCAACGAGCCAATTTAGAATGGCACTTTGCACCTCCGGCTTGGAGAATTCCTCTTTCAGGCTCTTATCCTGTTCCCATTCTTCAAAGTGGCGGTCAAAGGGAATGATGACCACACGCCCACTGGAAAACAGGGTCATATCGCTGATAACGGGCAGGTAGTTCGTATTGATATACAATTTGAACTGAGGCTTGAAATCGAAGGAGTTCTCATGGAGGTAACGAGCGTTAATGCTGTCATTACCCGTCATACTCTTAACCTGCGCTGCATTCAGCACCAAGCCACGGGAAGACTCGGAGATATTGGCAAAGCGGATACCTGCCAGTCTTGCCAAGTCCTCGGAAGGAGCCTGACTGTTGGTATTCTGCTTTTGGGCGATGGTTTCCGGGCGCACTGTTCTGCCATAATCGCCCACAGCAGTAAGGCAACTTTCCATCAGCGTTCCTTTGCCATTTCGGGTCAGTTCTCCATAGAGGAGAAACAGACATTCATAGCGGGTATCTCCGCTGATGCCGTAACCGAGGGACTTTTGTAGGAAACGAGCCTTTTCACTGTCATGGCTCATAATTTCATCAATAAAGGCATCGAAACGCTGTGAGTGTGCTGACGGGATATAGTCCACAGCACAAATCTTGGTAAGCAGGTCATCGGGATTGTGGAGATAGAAGGTCTTTGCCTTCAAATCCAATGTTCCGTTGTTGCAGTTGAGCAGATAACGGTTGCTGTCGAATGCCGCCATCGGAATGGGATATACGCTCTGTGCATCCTTGAGGTAAATGTCACTGTCCGTTGAAAATGTACCATTTCTTGCGTTCCGGGACATAACGGGCAATGTTTTTATAGACATCTGCGAACAGTCTGCCGAAGCCGATATCGCCGCCGCACCAGAATGCGAGTATGGTACAAAGGGCGAGGTCTGCTTCACTGTGATGATATATCCGTCTGTGCTGCCTTCCCACAGAGCAGTGAACTTTTCGCCCTGCTTGCAAACCTTGGCTTTCCCGATAACGCTTTCATCCGAAAGGTAGCTGCCGGGAGCCTCCGCATGGGATTTCACAGTTGACGGACGCACCATGTACTTTTCAAGTACAGCAATAATTTCTTTAGGGCGTTCCTCAATGTTATCCCCACAGAGGACATTTCCTGTCAGCGTAATAAACTGCTCGGAAAAGTCAGCCATATAGACCTCAAGACCGATTTTTTGGTTATTGATGTAATAGCGGTCTTTATCGTATCCGCAGTCCTTTGCGGTAAACAGGAGGCGTAGACCTGTGCCAGAGGGACTGAACTCCGTATAGGTTTTCATGGTGTCCACGATATCCTGTGCCATATCGGACAGCTTGCCATCTACCACGCAGTCATCGATGTCGATGGCGCTCATGTATTTGCTTGGAAGTGTGCCGATACCATCGAATTTGTCAGCTACGGCTATCACTTCCTCAAAAGTAGAAAATGTGCTGATATCCGTGGAACTGGCTTTTATACCTGTTACCCTGTAGGGAACTTTGTTTGTGCGACCGTTTTTAACCTCATATCGCCACAGGCAGAATGGAGCATTCTTACGCAGAATTTCCGGTATCCTGTCATACTGTCGCTGTGCCTCCTTCCTTGCAGAGTTAGGTGTATTGTTCATAGGCTTGTACCTCCTTGGTTTTTGTGTATTTATCTAAATGGCCATTAGATGCAGTATCGTGAGAGTTTTTTCTTCCCTCTGTCCATAAGCGAAAAATCTGTAGGAATCGAACCCCCTCGGAAAGAAAAAATTTCTTTTCCTTACTCCCCTTTGGAGATGGGGAATGCGTTTTGACGAAGGGGTTTGAAAAAATTTCTCATCTGAATTACCACTGGAGAAGAATTTTGATTTTGAGCGAAAAAAGTGCAAAAAAAGCCGAAGTACCATTGGTACTCCGACTGATGGGTAATTTCATTAAAATGTTACAAGTTTTCTTATCTGCACAGATTGAAAAATTCATCTTTGCGTGATATAATATATTTTAGAGTTATATGAGATGTTTTTGGAGGTGTGAAAATGGCAGTAAGCTACAAAAAACTATTCCATTTATTAATAGAGAAAGATATGACGAATGCACAATTGCAGCAGCAAGCAGGATTTTCTGCCAATATTATCACAAGGTTAAAACGCAACGGATATATCTCGCTTGACAGCATAGAAAGCATTTGCCGAGTTTTGAATTGTGGAGTTGATGATATTTTGGAATTTGTACCCGATGAAAAGGAGGAAATATAATGGATAAAAAAAGAGTCGGTCAAATTAAAGAACAGTTTGACCTTGTTATACATAGTGATGAAAACGCTAACGTCGAGTTTTGGTTTGCTCGTGAACTAATGCCTTTGCTTGGTTATGAACGTTGGGAGAATTTTGCCAAAGCAATCAGTCGTGCAATGGAGTCCTGTGAAACCAGTGGTATTGAGGTATCTGACCATTTTCGTGAGGTCACGAAAATGGTTCCCTTGGGTAGCGGCGCACATAGAAATGTCAAGGACTATATGTTGACTCGCTATGCCTGCTATTTAATTGCACAGAACGGCGACCCGAAGAAGGAAGAAATCGCATTTGCACAGAGCTATTTTGCTGTACAGACTCGAAAACAAGAATTAATTGAAGAACGTATTGCTCTTATTGAGCGTACAGAAGCACGCGGCAGATTACGTGAATCTGAAAAACGTTTATCACAGAATATTTATGAACGTGGTGTTGATGATGCTGGTTTTGGGCGTATCCGTTCTAAAGGTGATCAGACTTTGTTCGGTGGTCATAGTACACAGGAGATGAAGTCTCGTCTGGGTGTAAAGGATAATCGTCCCCTCGCTGATTTCTTACCTACTTTGACAATTGCAGCGAAAAATCTGGCAACTGAAATGACGAACTATAATGTAGAAGAAAAAGATTTACAAGGAGAAAGAGCCATTACAGGCGAACACGTGCAGAACAATCTATCCGTTCGTGAAATGCTTGGACAGCGTGGTATCAAACCAGAAGAACTGCCACCGTCTGAAGATATAAAAAAATTGGAACGCCGTGTAAAATCACAGGAAAAGAAGTTGGCAGCTCAGGCAGGCAAATTACCGGAGTTGGATGAGAGTATAGAATTTGTGCCGGATGACGGCAAGGAGGGATAACCATATGATTAAAGATATTATGGCGGCTAATGAGTCCGTAGCCCCTAATCAAAAGGAAATGGCAATTTTGCGTGAGAACTTCCCATCTTGCTTTAGAGCGGATGGTACATTTGATATGGTAAGATTTTCTGAATTCTTAAAAGATAAGATAGATGTTTCTCACGAGGGATATGAGCTTAAATTCCTCGGGAAAAATTATGCAAAAATGTTGGCATCTCTTGATACAGAAACAATTATCGTTCCAGATGAAGCACATAACGGCTTGCCTGAAAATGCAAACAGCGAGAATGTTTATATCAGTGGAGACAATCTTGATGGGCTTAAACACCTATTGAAGTCTTATGCCGGACAGGTAAAATGCATCTATATCGACCCACCATATAATACCGGAACAGATGGTTTCGTATATAATGATAAATTCAATTTCACGGCATCAGATTTGGTGTCAAAATTGAGCATTGATGAAGAACAGGCACAGCGTATCCTTGATTTAACAAATCGTGGTAGTGCATCGCACTCTGCTTGGCTTATGTTCATGTATCCACGTTTGCAGTTGGCAAAGGGTCTATTGTCAAAAGATGGTGTTATTTTCATATCAATAGATGATAATGAACAAGGCAATTTAAAACTTGTTTGTGACGATATATTTGGCGAACAGAATTTTGCAGGACAAATTGCCGTTGTCAACAATTTAAAAGGACGCAATGATAGAGCGAATATTGCAACTACACACGAATATTTATTGATGTATGTTAGTGAAAATTTTGTGTCTGGCGGTTTGCCATTAACAGATGAACAGAAAAAACAATACAAGTATACTGATGAAAATGGTAATTTGTATGCATTAAGAGATTTACGCAAACGTGGACGTCCTGATAGACGTGAGGACAGACCTAATATGTACTTCCCTATATATTTCAATCCAGAAACTGGTGACATATCTATGAATACCTCAAATGGTTATGAAAAAATTGTTCCGCTACGCGGAGACGGTAGTGATGGACGTTGGAGATGGGGAAAAGACCATGTTGCTAATTCGCTTGATATTCTGCATCCAGAGAAAAACAATAAAGGTAGATGGGGAATAAAGCACAGAGTGTATTTGAATCCAGCACTAAACCCTGTTGTACTTGATGATGAATTTGACGAATTTGATGAAGATGAAGAAAGGACTTCAAAAGCCAAGTCATTTTGGCAAGGCGGCGAATTATCAACAGATGTAGCAAGAAGAACTCTAAAAGCAATTTTACCAGATGTTGAATTTGATTATCCTAAATCAGTAGAACTTATAAAAAGAGTACTACACATGGGTGTTTCTGGACAAACAACAGGAATTGTGTGTGATTTTTTCAGTGGTTCGGCTACAACCATGCAGGCTGTTTATGAATTGAATCAAGACAGGAACAGTAATATTTCATGCATTCTGATACAATTACCAGAAAATCTTGATGATAAATTGAAGACTGCTTCTGGAGAAACATTAAGAAATGTAAAGAAAAATATTGCTTTTTTAGATTCCGTCCACAGAACTCATACGATTAACTATCTTGGTTTAGAACGAATCATAAGAGCAGCAAACAAACTGCGTGAGGAATATCCGGATACTACTGCCGACCTTGGCTTTAAGCACTATACATTACACGAAGTAAGTCAGACCACATTAGATAAAATCGATAGCTTCGATAACAGTGGATTTATCACGGACACTACCGTATATGATGAATTCGGTGCAAATACCGTTCTCACAACATGGCTTGTCCATGATAATTATGGCTTTGTGAATAACTGCGAGATGATTGACCTTGCCGGATATACTGCATATTGGTGTGGAAACCATTTGTATTTCATTAATCCGGGATTAACAGAAGAAGCAATTAAGGCTTTGATTGAAAAATACAACAATGAAGGTAATTTCAATCCGCAGAATATCGTTCTTTTTGGATATAGCTTCAACTATGTTGAAATGGAAAATCTGAAAACAAATGTAAAGATATTGCGTGATTCCGAAAAGAACTTAAAAATCCATTTGGATATCAGATATTAAGGAGGTGCAGGTTTTGGAACTAATACTTGAACGAGAATTAGACCATCAGAAGAAAGCTGTTGATGCTCTAATATCTGCACTTGATGGCGTTTCTATGATAAAGCCTCGTCTTTCATATGAAAATCCGTCCTTTGACAGAAAAGAACTACGATTAATTCACAACATTGCAGAAGTGCAAAAAGGAATTCGTGCAGATTATAGGGGCTGTCGAGATGATGGGGATTATCTTAACCTTGATGTTAAGATGGAAACAGGAACCGGAAAAACCTATGTGTATACACAGACCATTTATGAAATGCATAAAAAGTTCGGTTTTAACAAATTTATTATTGCTGTTCCGTCATTGCCTATCAAGGCAGGTACATCACAGTTTATTGCAGACAGCTATGTAAAACATCATTTTTCTGATGCCTGTGGATATAACGCTGATATTGAATTAGGGGTATTGGAAAGTCCTAAGAAAAAGAAAAAAGGATTTTTAGCAATGCCGTCTGCTGTGCGAGACTATGTTACAGGCTCTTGCCAAAACACAAATAAAATATATGTACTGCTTGTCAATATGCAGCTTTTAACAAACGGCAATATGCTGACACGCTCCGACTATGATTATTTAGTCGAAGGGTTTTATAGACCTTTTGACGCATTAAAGGCAACAAAGCCTGTTGTGATTATTGATGAACCACATCGTTTTTCAAGAGACCAAAAAGCATATAAGGCCATTGTTGAGGAATTATGCCCACAGATGATTATTCGTTTCGGTGCAACATTCCCGGAAGTGTCGGTTGGAACCGGACGTAATAAAGTAACCTTAAAAGATTTTAATAATCTTGTATATGAACTGAATGCCTGTGACTCCTTCAATCTTAATTTGATAAAAGGTGTTGCAAAGGAACATTTTGAACCTCTTTCACAGAAGGAAGAAAAAGTAAAATTAGCAACTGTAGTGTCAAAGACTTCTGCTACATTCCAGTTTAAGAAGCGTGGCGAGGATACAAAAACATATATGCTGACACCGGGGGATTCGCTGTCAGTAATTGATACTGCGTTTGAAGGTATTACTATTTCTGCGATTGGTAAGAATTACATCGAACTCACGAACGGGCAGACGAAGTTCCAAGGCGAGGAATTTAATACGGATATTTATTCTTCGTCATATCAGGAACAGATGTTGAAACTGGCAATTCAGCGACACTTTGAAACAGAAAGACAGAATTTTTCTGGCAGACAGTTCAAAATAAAAACATTGGCACTTTTCTTCATAGATGATATTACTTCATATCGAGATACAGAAGAAGGAAAAACTCCGTATTTAAGAGAAATGTTTGAACGTTTGCTCTTGGAAAATATCAATTCGTTGATTGCCACACTTCCGGCAGCCGAGCAAGAATATAGAGAATATCTTGAAGCCAGTGCCGCTGATATATCTGCTTGTCATGCAGGTTATTTTGCTCAAGATAATAGTGATTCGGATGAAGCCATTGCTAATGAAGTGGCTGATATTTTACACAATAAAAAGGGATTAATCTCTCTTCGCAACGCAGATGGTTCTTATAATACACGCAGATTCCTGTTTTCCAAATGGACACTAAAGGAAGGCTGGGATAATCCTAATGTATTCACAATCGCAAAACTTCGTTCCAGCGGTAGCGAAAACAGCAAACTGCAAGAAGTTGGTCGAGGCTTACGTCTTCCTGTTGATGAAAATGGAAACCGTATATCCAACGAGGAATTTAAACTGAACTATATTGTTGATTTTACCGAAGCTGATTTTGCTCAAAGATTAGTCGATGAAATCAACGGAGAAATGCCGGCTACTACTGTTGTATCACAAGAAACATTAGAAAAGGTTGCTAAAGCCCGTAACATCGACGCAGACGATTTGTTCATGGATTTGATGATGAAGAAGTACATCAATCGTAACTATGAAATTCGTACCGAAAACAGAGATGCCTTCTATGCGGATTATCCTGAATTTGCAAGCGGTGTTGGTAGCAACAAGGTCACAGATGTTAATAAGAATAAAAAAGAGGAAATACACATCCGAAAGGCAGTTTACTCTGAATTAAAGGAACTGTGGGAAAGCATCAACCATAAATACTACTTATTCTATGATGCTGACCTAAAAGATGAAATACCACAGGCACTTCATGATATTTTAAGAAGAGGTGGTATTTTCGGGAATGGTACCTTATACAGTCATCGTGATGAGGTTACAACAGACGGAAATGTTATGATGGTCAGAGAAGACACAGGCGTGTCTTATTCTATAAAACGTCCATTGGCATACAATGAATTTTTAAAGAGGATTAGCGTACAGACGAGTATCCCGATTGTTGAAATTCATAAAGCAATGTGTGAGTATGCTAAAGAAAAGGCAAATGCCATTCCAAATGACCATATTAACGAATACACTGTAGCAAACATTGTTCGTGCCTTTGCGGATTGGCGTATCGAAAAAATGCAGACTCGTTTTAAGTATTCACGCTCAAGCCAGCCTGTTACAGAAACGGCTCTGACATACAAGGATGGCACGCCAAGAGAAGTTATCAAACAAGGAAATGTGGGTACCAGGTTTGTCGAAGGAACTCCTTCCGAAAAATACTTATATAACCGTATTGCATTTGACTCTCCGTTAGAAAAAGAAAATATTATGACCGATATTGAAGAGGTTGTGGTATATGGTAAAATCCCAAAATCAAGCATTGCAATCCCTACAATTGTTGGAGAGAACTATAGCCCGGACTTTATGTATGTTGTAAAACACACAGATGGCACAAAAGAACTAAACATCGTGGTTGAAACAAAGTCTGTAGAAAATCAATCAACTCTACGTGGAACAGAAAGTGCAAAAATCGAATGTGCAAAGGCTTTCTTTAAACAGTTGACGATTGACGGATACACAGTGTCTTCCCATACACAGCTTAATAACAAGAAGGTAAAGCAAATTATAGAAGATGTGATTGCAATATAATCGCTTTTGAGAATATATGGGAGGTGTAAATTATAGTTCAGCAAGATTCGTTCTATCTCATTAAAACAAAAGAAATTATTGCCATCCTTGATGGAGATACCAAATATAATAATTACGAATTTGAGGATGGAACAACAATACAAATTGCTATGCCTTATTTATCCGGTGCAGACCTATGTGCTTTATCAACACTATTTGGGCTTCCAACCACCTATTCGTGGAATGGAGGTGCATTGAGTCGTTGGAAATATTTGGACAATCTTCTTGAACATTGTATAAAAAACAAGAAATGTTCTAATCTGCTATCATATATGTTTGCCAAAGAGCAATTTTCCAAAACTCTGCGTGGTCATGGAGCAAACGAAATAGATGAAGCATACAAAACAATAGTATCTACTATCATTGAGAAAATAAATGGCATTCTCTATTTCGGAGGAAATGAGCTTATTGTAACGGGAAATAACTTTTCCATTCGCAATATTGGTAGTAAAGTTGAGATTGTCGCACCGGAAATCAAAAATATAGACAGAGAATATATCAAAAGCATTTCTTCTCGTGCAATGAGAGATGTTGACCAGAATGATTATGATAGTGCAATAACAAAAGCGCGTACACTATTGGAAGAAACATTTTGCTATGTGATAGAAAAGAAAAATGAAATTCCATCAGATGGCGGGGACATCGGCAAGCTATATAAGCAGGTAAGAACTTTATACAATATGCACACTGATTCTAATACAGACAAACGCATTAATACCTTGTTGTCTGGCTTGAACAGTATTGTTTCTGCAATTGCTGAGATGCGAAATAAGGATAGCGATGCACACGGAGTCGGTGCAAACAGAATTTCAATTGACGAACATCATGCGAGATTGTTTGTTAACGCTGCTGTCTCAATGGCAGATTTTATTCTTTCTGTACAGCAAAAAAATCTATAATAATATAAGCAAAACGAAAACACCCACACAGGAGCATTTCTACTCTTGCGTGGGTGTTCTTCTTGTCGCACTCTTTGAAGGTGCCACTCAAAAATTCTCGTTTTACGAAAATCCCTTTGATGCGCCGCCAAAAAACGGAGGTTTTATTTTATTTAATTACAGCTTCTGCAAGCTCTTCCATTTTCGGAATATCCGCGTCTTTCATTACCGATTTAATTGTTACCGCCGGCTCTGCAATCCTGATATTTTTCATTCCGTCAAGAATACCCCTTATAGTCTTAGCCGCGGAAGGAGCCCACGAGCCGTTTTCAATTATACCTATTTTTCTGTTCTGATAATTCTTTGACTTAAGATGGTGCAGAAAATCCTCCATGCAGGGAAAAACTCCGGCGTCATAGCTTGCGGCGGCAAGTATCATTGAGCTATAACGGAACGCGTTCTCCACAGCCTCCGCCATATCCTCCCTTGCCAGATCCATAACCTCTATCTTCTTAGCGCCCTTAGCTTTAAGAATCTCCGCCATTTTTAAAGCGGCGGCGGCCGTATTGCCGTGTATCGACGCATAAGCTACGAAAACTCCCTCTTCCTCAGGCTCATAGCTGCTCCAAACGGAATACCTTTCGATATAATGTCCTAAGTTTTCCTTAAGTATAGGTCCGTGCAGAGGACATATCATTTTGATATCCAAAGCCGCGGCTTTTTTAAGCAAGGCCTGAACCTGCGCTCCATATTTGCCGACAATATTAAAATAATATCTTCTTGCCTCGCAGTCCCATTCCTCATCAGTGTCTAAAGTACCGAATTTTCCAAAGCCGTCTGCTGAAAAAAGTATTTTTTCTGTTTTCTCATATTCAACCATAACCTCCGGCCAATGAACCATCGGAGCCATGATAAATTTCAAGGTATGTCTGCCCAGATTCAGTTCTTCGCCCTCTTTGACAATGATTCCTCTTTTTTCAATATCAATTTCAAAAAACTGCACGATCATCGCCGCAGATTTAGAGTTTAGAACAAGCTTCATTTCCGGATATTTTTCAGCGGCCGCCCTTATATTTCCTGCATGATCAGGTTCAAGATGCGAAATCACAAGATAATCCGGCTTTCTCCCGCCCAGCGCCTTTTCAAGATTAGAAAGCCATTTTTCTGAAACCTTTGTATCGGCCGTATCCATAACCGCAATTTTATCGTCAATAATTAAATAGGAATTATATGAAACTCCGTTAGGAACCTCATATTGGCTTTCAAATAAATCCAAATCCCCGTCGTCAACGCCTATATATAGAATATCGTCTGAAATTCTTACGTCGCTCATTTTTTTACACTCCATTTCCGTTCTGATAAACGAATATTCATAAAACAGACAGGCTTCCGCTATCAGTAACAGTTATTATTTATGTATACTAATATAACACATTTTTTATCATAATTCAAGTATCAGCATTTAAAAATGTTAAAATCAGCCATAAGAATCCATTGTGATTTTTCCGAGTCCGCCATCGTCGTAGATATTAAGATAAATAGTTTTTCCCGCATTATCGGTATACGTCAGATTTGTATATTTTTCATCGTCGTTTCTTTCAGAAGCGGAGGGCTCGCCGTAAGCCGATTTAATTGCCTCTTCGTCAGCTCCCCATGTTATGCCGCCCTCCAGCGTCACCTCAGGATACTGAGTCTTGTCCTTTGACGTAAATTCAATAGACCAGATATGCATATCGTCGACCTTGCTTTTTTCATCGTTAAAGTTGGCAAAACCGATACAGATTGTGCCGTCGTCCATTCCCTCATGATCAAGATATACGCTTCTCTGATAGAAAACTCCGGAGTCTGTCAGAAGATCCTTCATTCCGTAAACATTGTAATCAAAGCTCCAGCCCTGCTCTGTAAGAGAAGAATAAGGCAGCTTGATTAAAACCAGCTCATTGCCGTCAAGAGTGAATTTCATGGATTTCCACGCTCCGTCTGACGTTATCAGCTCTTCTGGGGCATTCTGTCGGCCGCTTTCCTGCTGACTTTCCTCGCTTGCGCTGCTTCCCTCAGCTTCGCTTCTGGATTTTGCTATATATTTATCTCTGTCTATATCGCCGCAGCCTGTAAATATTCCTGCGGCTGTCACAGCGCACAGTATAACCGCGGCTAACCTTTTAACACGATTCATTTTATACTCTCCTTTTGCTTTTTAAACATAGATATTTTACCACAGTACGCATTATTAGTCAATAAGCGGATTAAGGAATAATAAAACTTGTCAGTCGCCGAGATATTTATCTATAATAAATTTCGGACGTTCCTTGGTTTCAAGATAAATCTTGCCGATATATTCGCCGATTATTCCTATAGCCAAAAGCTGAAGTCCTCCGATAGCCCAGACTGATACGACAATCGAAGTCCAACCCTCAACCGTATCTCCCATAAAATGACGTACAAGAAAATAAACGAGCATTATTATGCTGACGGTAAATATGCCTACTCCAAGCGTCGTTATCATTCTTATAGGCTTGACAGAAAGAGAGGTGATTCCCTCCATTGCAAAAGAAAGCATCTTTTTAAGCGGATATTTTGATTCTCCTGCAAAGCGTTCCTTTCTTTCATAGTAAACAGAGTCGGATTTATAACCGATCAGGGGCACTATCCCGCGTAAAAACAGATTTACCTCCTTGAACTGTTCCAGACCTTCAAGAGCGCGGCGGCTCATAAGACGGTAATCCGCATGATTGAAAGTAACCTCTACGCCCATTTTAGCCATTATTTTATAAAAGGATTCCGCTGTAAATTTCTTAAAGAACGTATCCGTTTTTCTTGCGCTTCTGACGCCGTAAACTACGTCGCATTTCTCATTTGAAAATTTATCGACCATACCGTCGATAGCGTCTATATCGTCCTGCAAATCAGCGTCTAAGGAGATCGCGGCGTCGCATTCGTTTTTAACGGTCATCAGTCCGGCCAGCAAAGCGTTCTGATGACCTCTGTTTCTGGAAAGCTTCACTCCGCGGAAAATACAATCGCTTTCATGAAGCTCCTCGATAATCTCCCAAGTTTTGTCCTTTGAACCGTCGTCCACAAATACTATTCTGCTTTTATCGCTTATTTTTCCCGCCAAAATAAGATAATTCATTTTTTCCTTAAGCTGTCTTGAGGTTTCATGTAAAACCTCCTGCTCATTATAGCAGGGAATAACCAAAAACAATGTCATATAAAGCTCCAATCAATTTTGTTTTTTATCCTTCTTTTTTCTTTTCACTAAAACCGCCGCCAGAATTATAACAGCCGCCGCCAGTCCGACTATCGGCAGTATAGTCATATAAGCCTTATCCGGTATCTTTTCAGCTTTTTTAACAGCCGTCTGTGTTTCTATATTTTTCGTTTCGTCCGTTTGAGCTTCCGCGGACGCCTCTTGAGTAATTTCCGGTCCGGCAAAAACGTCCTCGGTTTCATTTACACGAAACTGTCCGAGCGAAAGCCTTTCTATTTCACTTCTAAGCTCCTCGGGAATTTTATCTGTTGAAATCATGCTTTCCAGCTCTCTTATAAAAATACCGTTTTCTCCCGAAAGCCTAAGCTGCTGAACAATTTCCTCGGCAATTAGCAGATGACCTATTTTATTTGGGTGAATATCCATATTTTTAATATTGGTGTAAAGAGTACAGCCGCCCCTGAATTTATTCTGTATATCCGCATATTCCATTCCGGAGCCGTTTCTTATAGAGCTGTTGATAGTTCCGAGATAGATCGACGTAAACGTATAAAGCGGACTGTAAACCGGCTTCATTTTCTCGTCGTCGGTTTCAAACGGGTTGTAAACCGTCTGAAAGATCAGTCTTGCGTCAGGATTTATCTCCTCTATCCTCAAGGCTATTTTTCTTATATTTTCGCCTGCCTGTGCGGCGGCGGGCCCAAGCGACGAAGAAAACGAAAGTATCAGCTCCTGAATGGCTTCGGGCGAAAATCCAAAACCGCCGTTACCTGACGGCGCTGAAAAACTGCCCGCAATACCTATCAGATCGTCATAGAAAACGTCCATCACGTCGTTTCCGCCTATAGAAATACAGATCAGGTCGGATTTTCCGACCGATTGCGATACAGCGCCGTCGCCCTCAAGCAATTCAAGAAGCTGGGAGGTTGTTTTTCCGTCGGCGGCAAAATTCTCAACCTCGGCTCCGAAATATTCGCCGAGATAACTCCCGTAGCTGCGTTCTCCGTCATTAAGACCATAGCCGGAGGAAATGCTGTCTCCCAAAACCGTAATGCTTTCTATTTCTCCCGCGCATGCGACAAAAGTCAGGCAAACAACCGCAGACGCTGAAACTGCCGCAGCGGCAACCGCCTTTAATATGATTTTCACGTTCACCGTGTAAGCTCTCCTATCTCCAGAATTCAAACAGCCTGCCGAACGACGTTATCATAGCCTTCCACTGCAAAGACATACCGCCTCCGCTTATCCAATTATATACCTGCCCGAAGCTTAGAACGAGGCATATTCCGGCCGAAAGCAGCATTAGCCTGTTAAGATGCTTTTTCAACGTCTGGGAGCATCTTTCGTACATAATAAACGCTATTGCCAGCGCGCCGATTAGTATCTGCCATGCGAAATCAACGCAGTATCTTGTGCCGTAGCCGCTTTCCCATATTGAAAAAATTATAATGAACGGCGCGGCTATGCATACGGCGAAAATCATAAGCGCGTAAAGCCGTTTATTTTTATTTTCAGTATATCTGTAGGCTCTTATTCCATAACCGTAGGACAAAACGGGAAGCGCCTTCCAGATAAGCCCCACGGCAGACGCCGTCGCAACAAAATAATATCCCTGCGGAAAGAACGTTTCAACACTTGAACTGTCAAAGAACGGAAATACCGGAATAAACGACGGTACCGCAAGCAGATAATTAAAAAAGCCTATCAGAACAAAATGAGTATGATACTGTGCCGCGGTAAAATCGTTTATAGTCAGCGAATACTGAATACCGAAATCAAATACCGAGCCGAACCTCGCATAATTATAAATCATCTGCGCTCCTCCGATAACCGCAAAGGGCAAAAGCGCGCAGAGGAAATAAGGCAGATAATGCCTGATCATTGATTTGCTTTTAGTATAGCAGGATCTTTTTTTCCTGAATCCGGCGTAAATAAATATCAGCGAAGCAACGCAGTATACCGCCAGCGTCGGACGGCACAAAACTCCAAGACTTAAAAATACCGCAGAAAGAGCAAGCCGCCAATTTTTTATTTTACCGTCCCCAATAACATTGGAGCTTATTAAAAAGAACGCTCCCGCGGCGACGCATGCAAATCCCGAGGTCTGAGCAATTTCGTAGAAATTCGGATTGCTGAAGCAAAACCATACGCCCGTAACAAGCTGGAGCATGAATAGTCCCGCAAGCGCCAACGAAGACCTTATTTTCGGGAAAAATTTTGAAATAAACGCAAGATAAAATTTTGAGAGAAAAAGTATTCCAACCGCTCCGTAAAGCCATACCGCCCAGACGGACGGGAAATAATGGTCGGTTATCAGATGATAGGGAAGAAACAGCGTAACGACCGGAGCAATGCCGTAATAGGAATAATATTTTCCCTCGTAAAGCAGATGATCCCATGCGTAATCCACTCCCGACTCCAGCCGCTGACTCCAGTCGTAAGGATTTTCAAGCTCCAGCAGAGGCTGTTCAGCCTCCCTCAGCAGAGATCCCTGCCCTGCCTCAAAGGCGTCCACAAGCTCCTGCGCCATCTGATTACCCGACTCCTGACTGAAATCCTTTTTAAGACTGTGATTGGAGTCGCTGTATCTGTAAACATTTGTGAGAAAAAGAGCCGCCAGTATGAAAACGCCTGTCAAAGCGTAAGCGCAGATTTTATTGACTACGCGGTTTTCTCCGAACGGTTTTTTAAAAACAGGAGACGCCGTCATCATATAAACCGCCATACACGCCGTAAGCATTATCAAAAATCTTAAAGCTGAAAAATCAAGAAAAATCGGCAAATTTAAAACGATACGGCTTATAGTTACCGTTTCCCCCTCTTCGGCAGTAAAGGAAAATTTCAGGTTGTGAACGTTACCTGAAAAGTTGCAGGGAATAGTTTCGCTTCTGCGGTTATTCTGAATTACTTCGGCGGAAGCCGCAGAATTTCTGTAAGAAGCGTTGCTGTCGTCGGACATATCGACGTTTATCTCCGCATAACTCTTTTTGTCAGACCGTGCCTCTACAGTGATCGTGCCCACAGGCATATTTATATTTTTAAATTCCAAGGAGGAATAACCTGTTCCGGAATTTTTACCGTTCGAAAAATTCACAGCCGACGCATTTTCAGCGGGCAGCTCCATAACCTGATAATTTCCTCCGAAAAGATGAGCCGAATTGAAATTGAAAACGAACAGCTCCGCTATAAGACAAACCGTCAGTGAACGGAGAAAAAAATTCAGGATATCTCCGAATTTCTGCGGCAGCTTTTTTCTTATAGCCGTAATAAAGAGAATAACCGCGCCAAAACCCGCGCACCATGCGGTCAGTCCGGAATAGCCGCCAAGCTCCGCCGCTCCGGAAAGATCAAGTATAGTCAATATTATAAGAATCGCTTCACAGCCGAAAGCGGCGTAAAACGTCTGTCTTATATGATTATGAAAAAAGCGGTTTTCATGCTTCGAGGTCGCCGTAAACGTGAAAACTGACAGTAATATAAACAATAACGCTGTCAGGATAAATACTATAAAGCCAAAATCCATAATTTTTTCCGCCCTCTGTTATTTTTGTATATTTATATTATACATTTTATTTAATATACTGTCAATATTATCGCATAATTTTGCTTTTGCAAAAAGCTAAGCAAAATATTTTTGCTTTTACGAAAAGCAGAGTAAAAGTATTTTTCATTTCTTTGCACGCAAGATTTGGCTTTTAGAAAAAGCATAGTAAAAGTTATTTTTTAGCTTTTCAGAAAAAGCAAGGTAAAAGTATTTTTCATTTCTTTGCTCGCAATGTTTTGCTTTTAGAAAAAGCATGGTAAAAGTATTTTTCATTTCTTTGCTCGCAATGTTTTGCTTTTACGAAAAGCATAGTAAAAGTATTTTTCATTTCTTTGTTCGCACAAAGAAACGAAACAAAGAAATGCACCGGCT
>ENA-ORMO01001901-ORMO01001901.1-human-gut-metagenome-genome-assembly--contig:-NODE-1901-length-19435-cov-7.555315_pt1 | contig 19435 bp, 15 predicted proteins | sample MGYA00242106_ERZ509001 | MGnify/ENA primary metagenome ERZ509001 (study PRJEB26280, sample SAMEA2338736) | human gut metagenome | biome: human gut; feature: human-associated habitat; material: faeces... | reverse complement strand
CCATGTCCAGCATTCCGTTCTTTTTCGCATGCCTGGACACCATCTCCGGAATCCCAATACCAATATTTACAATATCATCCACCCTGAGCTCCTTGGCTGCTCTTCTGCCGATAATATTTCCCGCTGCACTGTTTTTTAAGGGTTTGGTAGAAGCAGTATCAATCTTTTCATTCCACTCCCCCCACTCCTCATAGGGAATCTCAAAACTTCCTGTCAAAGCTGTATAAGCTTCATTACGCTCCTCTGGTCCTGTCACCACAATGGCATCTACCAAACATCCTGGTATAATGGCATTTCTCGGACGAGAAGGAGTATCTACAAGCTGATCTACCTGTACGATTACTTTTCCATGATTCGCCTTCACCGCCTGACAGATAGACAAGGCATCTCCCGACATAAACATATTATCAAAAGAAATATTTCCCTTCCTATCTGCTGCCGTTCCTTTAATCAATGCCACAGTAATCTTCGGAAGTTTATAATAAAGAAATTCCTCTCCGTCAACTTCCACATATTTCACCAGAGAATTATCAATAGAAAGCCGGTTAATGCCAGGGCCTTCCTTTCTTGGATCCACAAAAATATCCAACCCCACCTTGGAAAGTGCTCCCGGAAGTCCACCTGCCTGGGCACGTATGGCATGTGAAATACATCCCAGGGGCAGATTGTACGCCTCGAATCGGTCCTCTAGAACCAATTTTTTGGTACTTAACATAGCGCCAAAATGACCGCAGATTAATCTATCTACCGCGCCTTCACGAATATATCTCTCTGCATTACGTTCCTCATCCCAGACACCAAATCCTGCACTGGAAACTACCGTCAAGTGTCTCGGCGACTGCATTCTCTGGTATCTTCTATACAGAGCCTCATGAAGTTCCACTGGACTCTCAATCCCCACAAATGAATTTACACAGATACAATCTCCATCCCGAATCAGACGGATTGCCTCATCAGAACTCATAATTTCATACATATTTCTTTCCCCTTCTTTTGTCTGACATTCCGGATGGAAACTACACCGGATACAATAAATTTTATCAAAATCTATGGGGCAAGTCCAGTATTTTCCTACTGCACTCATTAGCCTTACAACTTTATCCTTTTGTATATTGCGTTCTCCCCCCTTCTCTTTTATAATGAATATGTAAAGGAGAAATTGCATATGATGAACGAACTAGCCAGAGATTTATCTTATGCAAAAGAGAAAATACAGTATGACACCCAGTGCAAACAGGTTTTAAGCCAAAAAGAAATCCTTGCCTGGATTCTACAGCGTACTGTAAAAGAATTTACAAACATGGCTGTAGCTGAGATTATTCCCTGCATCGAAGGGACTCCTGAAGTTTCCTCCATTCCAGTTCATCCTGGAGAAACCAATGCAGAGAAGATTTTCGGTATGCCAAACGAAGATAAAATACCTAATGAGGGAAGCGTATACTATGATATCCGTTTTTATGGATATGTATGCATGCACCTAAGAAAATCGGAAATGCAATCTCTCATTATCATATGGAAAAAGAGGATTTACTTCCAGGACTACCGAATATTCCTAAATCCTATGACAAAATTTCTGTTGTTGTCATTGCCTTGAATGAAAGTGTATCCTCTAGCGATAACTTTATCAACATGATGAATACCCTACTTTCAACACACAAAACATACCAGGAGAAACGCTCGGCTCTGGAAAATACATACCATATTTCCATGAGCTATGATCTGGGAAAGGAGTTGAGCAAAATGGATCATGTCTTAGATGATGTTATAGAGGAAAAACTTGCTGAGGGACTTGAGAAAGGCCTTGCTGAAGGACTTGCTGAAGGGCTCGCTAAGGGACTCGCTAAGGGACGCTCTGAAGGTTTTTCTGAAGGCAGAAGTAAAGCAAAAAAAGAAGTTGTCATCAATCTCTTAAAACTAAATTCTATCAGTGACAAAGAGATTCTGGAAGTTGCCGATATTTCTTTGGAGGAATTGCAGCAAATTAAAGATGAAATGACTGCCCTTGTATAACAAAAAGGAACCGTTGTATGTAATGCATATCTCAGAATATGGATTGCTTACTACAACAGTTCCTTTTTTCATTCTAAATTTTTACAAGAATATATATTTCAACACAAACAAGATTGCCAGCACATACATCAGCACACTGACTTTCTTTTCTTTTGCTTTACCAGTCAGAAGATTCAGCACTACATAGGAAATAACACCCATGGAGATACCTTCAGAAATACTATAGAAAAATGGCATTGCTCCAATACAGATATAACATGGCAGTGCCTCTGAAATATCGTTGAAGTCAATGTTAGCAACATTAGTCAGCATATAAAATCCAACCACTACCAAAGCTGGCGCTGTTGCAAAAGAAGGAATTGCAAGGAAAATTGGAGACAAGAACAAAGACAATCCAAAAAGAATCGCTGTTGTCACTGCTGTCAGACCTGTTCTTCCGCCTTCTGAAACACCAGATGCACTTTCTACAAATGTAGTTGTAGTAGAAGTACCCATAACTGCACCCATTGTTGTAGCTACTGCATCAGCCATCAAAGCCCCCTTGATATTTGGTAGCTTTCCATCTTTATCCAGCATATTTGCTTTGGAAGATACACCAATCAACGTACCAATGGTATCAAACATATCTACAAATAAAAACGCAAAAATTACAACAATAAAATTCAATGAGAAAACACCGGAAAAATCAAGTTTCCCAAAAACAGGTGCAATACTTGGTACGGATAAACCATTGCTGAAATCAGGAAGTAAACCATAAAATCCCAATTCAGGATTTGGCACATAAATCCCCGCAAACTGGCAGATGATTCCTAATCCCCAAGTAATCAAAATTCCCCACAGAATATTTCCTTTTACCTGTTTAATCACAAGATAACCTGTAACAAGAATTCCAATGATTGCCAGAAGCACGGTAATTCCCACATCATTAAAAGAAGCCTCTACCCCATTTACCTTATTATATTCTTCTACGGAAAACAACTGCAGTAAAGTGGAGCCGCCAATTACGATCTTAGCATTCTGCAGACCGATAAAAGCAATAAAAAGACCAATACCAACACTAACTGCTGCCTTCAAATTCTTTGGTATAGAATTAAAGATGGCTTCTCTTACATTTGTTAAAGACAGTACAATAAATACAATACCTTCTACAAATACAGCCGTAAGTGCTGTCTCCCAGGAATATCCCATTCCCAAAACTACTGTGTATGCAAAGTAAGCATTCAATCCCATACCCGGTGCTAATGCAAATGGGTAATTTGCAAACAATGCCATAAATAACGTACCAAGTAATGCAGCCAGTGCTGTTGCTGTAAATACAGCCCCCTGATCCATTCCTGTTGCTGCAAGAATACTTGGGTTTACTGCAAGAATATAGGCCATAGTCATAAAGGTTGTGATGCCGGCCAGCACTTCTGTTTTCACATCCGTGTTGTTCTCACGCAGCTTAAACATCTTTTCTAACATTTTTTCTCCTCCATTATGGTTAATTTTAAAAAACAAATTTCATTGTACCTAATTCTCAATCATTTTACAAGCTATTTTCAATCTAATTTACTTTTTTTCTATAATCTCATTTCTCTATTTGCCTCTTTTCGTTCTTTATGTTACTATTTTCCATACAATATAATTATTTTACAGCGAAAGACAGATAGAAAGGATTACTATTATTATGAATGAATCTCGTCTCCGTGATTACGGAATTGTCATCGGTCATTTTCCTTGCGGAAAAAATAACGTTATCACAGATGTCCCCGGAGTAAGTGTAGGCCATTGCACCATTGACACAGAAAGCTCAAAAACCGGCGTTACTGTTATTATGCCCTCCCAAGAAAATATATTTCAAAAAAAGCGAACTGCATCTTGTTATGTCTTAAACGGTTTTGGAAAAACCACCGGATTATTACAAATTTCAGAACTGGGGACTCTCGAATCTCCCATTGCATTGACAAATACTCTAAATGTAGGTTTGGTTCAGGAAGGACTGGTAGAATATATGGTTTCCAGATGTGAAAAAGAGCAGATACCCATCCACTCTTTTAATCCCGTTGTAGGCGAATGTAATGACTGCCATCTAAATGACATCAAAAAACGTGCCGTAAAGCCGGAACACGTATTAAAAGCAATTTCCAATGCATCCGAAGACTTCCAGCAAGGTGATGTGGGTGCTGGAAAAGGAACCATTTGTTTTGGTTTAAAGGGTGGAATTGGTTCTGCCTCAAGACAGATAAAGGTAGGAGATTCTCTCTATACAATAGGTATTCTTGTACAGTCAAACTTTGGAAGAACTCAAGACTTGGAAATCAACGGATTCCCTCTTGGGGAAAAAATAGCAAAAGAAATAGAAGCTGCTTCACAGGATAAAGGCTCCATTATGTCTGTTCTCGCTACGGATCTTCCCCTATCCAGCCGCCAGATTCACCGCATCTTAAAAAGGCTCGGCATTGGGCTTGGCAGGACAGGTTCAAGAGTCGGGCATGGCAGCGGCGATGTGATGATTGGCTTTTCTACTGCAAATGTAATAGATGCGTCTTCTGATTTTCAGGATATTACAATTCTAAATGAAAATAAAATGGATCTGGCTTTCCGGGCAGCAATCGAAGCGGAAGAGGAAGCGGTGCTAAACTCTATGGTTGCCGCAGACACTGTAAAAGGATATACCGGCGAAATCCGTTGTGGAATCCGCCCGTATATGGAAAAATATCTTATGGAGATACTACATTAATATTTACGCTTTTACTGCACCGTTTGTTACCCCTTCGATAATCCATTTCTGGCAGAAAACATAAACCAGAAGAATCGGAAGCAATACCAGAAGGTAGGAAGCAAAAGCAAGGTTATATTCTGTGTTGAACTGGCCCTTGAATACATACTGTGCAAGCTGCAGGGTCTGATATTTCTCTTCACTTAACAGTACCAGCGGCATAGAGAAGTCATTCCATGTCCACATAAAGGAGAGAATCGCAACAGTTGCACTCATCGGTTTCATCAATGGAAAGATAATCCTGTAAAATGTTTGAAAAGGAGTTGCCCCATCAATATAGGCAGCTTCATCAAGTGCCACAGGTATGGATTTTACAAAACCGGAATACAGGAATATGTTCATCGGCAATCCAAAAATAATGTACAGGAACGTAATTCCCACAATATTGTCCATATGGAAGGTAGATGCCTGTTTTACCAATGGAAGCATAATAACATTAAAAGGAATAAACATGGCACTTACAAAATAGTAGTACGCTAGACTGAACAGTTTATTCTTATCCTTATTTCTTGTAATTGCATATGCTACCATAGAGTTTGTTAAAATTGTAAAAATCAGGTTCACCACTGTGATAAACAGCGTGTTCATAAATTTTCTCGGATAATCTGTCATTACCCATGCGTCTGCGAAATTCTGCAGGCGCAGTTTTTTTGGAAAGGACAGTACATTGGCCATCTCTGATGGGTCTTTTATTGCAATGAGAACTGCAATGTATAAAGGACCGAGGATGAACACAACTGCTAAAGCAATCAACAGTATGGTCATGGGCCAATTGTATTTTACTTTTACACTACTTTTACTTTTTCCCATTAGTTCATCTTCGCCTCCCTCTTTTCAAGTACTTTTAGCTGGAAGATTGAAATTCCGGCAATAATCAAAAACAGAACAACTGCGTTAGCTGACTGATATGCAAACTGTCCGCCATCAAATCCACGTTTATAGATTAAAACAGAGATGGATGTGGTAGAAGTACCAGGACCTCCTCCTGTCATAGCCATAATCTGATCGAAGGCCATGAGGAAGTTCTTTACACTTAATACCATATTGATAGTGAAAAATGGTGCTATCAGTGGGAAAGTAATCTTGATAAACCGCTTCAGTCCTGTGGCTCCGTCCAAATCTGCCGCTTCGTACACACTGCGGTCTACGGTCTGAAGCCCTGACAGATAAATCAATGTATTGAATGCCATTGCCTGCCATACTGTCACGAACAAGATTCCAAGCCACGCCTGATTTGTTCCCAGAATATTGGTGCTCAGCGCTTCAACTCCAAGTTTCTGTCCCCAAAGAGGGATTACATTGCCAAAAATAAAGTTAAATACAAAACCAATGATTAAGGTTCCCAGCATATACGGCAGGAAATAAATTGCCTTAATCGTATTCTTAAATTTAATCTTTGCATTGAGCCCACACGCCAGTGCAAGACTCAATACATTTACTAAAACAGTTGCACACAGTGCAAATTTAATGGTGAACCCATAAGTCTGTCCCATGGCCGGATCTTTAAAAAACTGAATGTAATTCCTAAGCCCAACCGTATGCCAGATTCCATACCCTTTCCAGTCAGTAAAGCTGTAGAAAATACCCTGAAGAAACGGTATGGTATGGAATACAAAGAACAGAATCATAAACGGAATTACCATGAGATAAAATGCCCGATTGACAACAGGCTTATTTCCGCGTTTTTTCTTCATCCTTCTGCCTCTTAGTTAATATTTAATGCATCGTAGTCAGTATCCAGTTTCTTTAATGTATCTGTAATATTTGCTGCATCTTCTTTTCCGTTTGCTTTTTCCAGGAAGAAGTTAGATAATGCTGCACTTAAATCATAACCACTTGGATAATAGTGGTCTGGGAAGTCTACTACATTTCCAGATTCAATATCTTCTTTTACGCCTGCAACAGTCGGATCGTTCTGCTCTACTCCTTTTACTGCAGAAAACGCAAACTGTTCTTCTGCATAAATCTGTGCATTTTCTTTCTGTACCATAAAGTTAATAAAGTCTTTTGCACCTTCTTCATCACCACAGCTTGTAGTAACACTAAGAAGCACATCCACACCGGAATTTACTTTGTTTTTCTCTGCATCATCTGTAGCAGGGAATTTAAACTGATCTACATTTACTTCTGCATTTGCTTTTTTAATTTCTGTGATAGCCCAGCTTCCGTTGATCATCATTGCTGCTTCACCTGCTGCAAATTTTTTATTTCCGTCATCATAAGAAGTTCCCATGTAGTCCTTCTGTGCATACTGAACCAGGGTTAGATAATTTTCCAGAATTGCCTCGTGTGTTCCCTCAAAAGTAGATTTTCCTTCTTTCTTGTCAACATAGAAGTTTTCTGGCTGCATAACCGGTGCCATAGAGTTCCATGCAGGAAGAATGGTCCAAGCATCTTTAAAAGTTAATTCAAAAGGTGTGATGCCTGCTGCCTGAAGTGTTTCGCATGCAGCAACTAATTCTGAGAATGTAGTTGGTACTTCAATATTATTTTCTGCAAAAATATCTTTGTTGTAAATAATACCTGAAGAGTTTGTTGCATATGGTACACCGTAACATGCCTCTTCCTGATCTTTGTTTAACTGGTAAAGCATGTTCATATAAGATTCATTGATATTATCTAAAAACGCTTCTCCTGATAAATCTGTAAGCACTCCTGCTGACTGCAGTTCTGCATAGTTGAAATCACCGCCCATAGCAACCATATCTGGAAGATCGTTCTTTGTCATACGTGTTTTTAAAACAGTACCTGCATCTGCCGGCTGTGTTAAAGTAACTTTTACCTTATCCTGAGATTCATTATAAGCATCCACTAACTTCTGTAATGTTTCTTTGCTCTCTGGTTTTGTACTTAATAATTCCAGTTCAGTCTTTCCGTCAGCAGTTTTCTTTGTTTCTTTACCTGTTTCTGCACTTCCTCCGCTACATCCTGCCAATACACTCATGCCCATCATGGCAGCCAAACCAAGTGCTGTTAATTTCTTCCCTTTCATAAAAAAATCCTCCTTATAATAAATAACATTCCAGGGGCTTTCGCCTTCTTGCTGTTCTTTATTATAAGGAGAACCTGTTTTTTTCGGTATAATTTATCTGATGTGACCAATAAGAATTTTCTTACTGATTCTTGTATTGCTCAGGCGTCATACCATAATGCTTCTTAAAAGTCTGTATAAAATAAGAAACATCATTATATCCTACACATAAAGCTACATCACTGATGTTCAATCCGCTTTCTTTTAGAAACTCAGATGCCTTTTTCATTCGAAGTTCAATCAAATATTTGGAAAATGTTTTTCCTGTCTGTGCCTTGAACAAACGACTTAAATAACTGGGATTCACAAAATATTTATGAGCAGCCAATTCATTCACCGTAATATCATGCTGATAATTCCATTCCAGGTATTTCAACAAATCTTGAATAATAGAAGACTTCTGCCCTTCCTCCTCGGACACATCAGAAAGCAAATCAAGAATATAACTCTGTAGTTCTTCCAAGGAATGAAAGGCATACAAATCTGCTTTAAAATTAAACAACAGATAGGAACTCTTATCTGTCTCTGCACTCTCCTGTCCCCGTTTCATAGTGTAAACTCTATTAATTACATTCATAATCTGGATTAACGAGGTAAACAGAGAATAAATGCTGACTTCCACGTTATTTTCACACTGTTTAAAAAGTCGTTTTACAATATACTGAGCCTCCTGTATCCTATGTTCTGTAAGACATTTCTCCAGCTCCCTCTCTTCTGCCTGGGAAAACAACTGTACCACATTTACTTCTGCTTCATAAAAATAAATCTGTTCCTCCGGCTGTAAAAGTCTCTGGTTCATGGCATATACTGCTTCCCTGTACGCCCCAACCGCTTCTTCTACAAATCCCGCTGTCTTTTTATGACATTGACTCACACCCAAATGAATCTTACATTGCGTCTTATTCCAACATTCCACCAGTTTCCTTCTGAAAAACTCCTCTGGAAACCTCTCCTGCTGTCTTACCGAAAGAAGTAGGATAAATTCATTTTTGGGATAGAAATAATATCCACAGATAGCTTCCTCTCCCTGTGTGAAAATCTCTAAAATATAATGAATCTGTTCCTTTGACAACGATTCTTTTCCACTCTGTACAGCCAGCAGATACCATGATCCTTCTTCCATTTTTAAAAACATATCCCGAAGAATCTCTTTTGCTGCTGCCTCATTTTCCAAAACATGAGAAAAATCCATAAACTGGCCTCTATGAGCTACAATCTGTTCCTCTATCTTCTGTTTCAGCTTTTTTCTCTCTTCTTTTACTCTTTGTATTGCCTTTTCTAATCCTTCTTTTTTGACCGGTTTCGTCAGATAGTCCTTCACTCCATATCGAATCGCTGTAGCTGCATAGTCAAAATCTGCATATCCGCTTTCGATGATCACACTGGTATCAGGAAACCGCTCCTGCACTTGTCTTGCCACTTCCAAGCCATCCATATCCGGCATTCTGATGTCTGTCACCACCAGGTCTGCACCATATTCCTCCAAAAGCCGCATGACCTCACTTCCATCCTCGGCTTCTTCACAGACTTCAATTTCTTCTGTAAGCTCTCCGATTCTCTTTACCAGTGCTTTTCTGGCAAAAAACTCATCATCTGCTACGATTATCCTCATACTTCCTATCCTCCCTCTTCTCTGAACCGGATATCTCCCGTACTTTCAAATACACTCTGGTAAAGCTGCCAAGTTTACTTTCCAACCAAATACCGTAATTGTCTCCATAATAATTTCTGATTCTGGCATTTACATTACGAAGCCCGATTCCTGAGGCAGTTTCAAAACCATCTTCCCCTGCCAAAGTCTCGTTTATGCGTTTTACTTTTTCTTCCTCTATTCCCACACCGTTATCTTCAATCAGTAACAAAATATCCCCGTCTTTTTCCCTGTGACCACTAATATTTAAAATATCTTTCTTCTGTTTTTTCTTAAATCCATACTTATAAGAATTTTCTACAATAGGTTGTAAAATAAATTTCAAAACCTGACACTCTAAAAGTTCTTGCTCCACAGAAATTTCTATAACAAAACGCTCTGGAAAGCGGATTTTTTGAATACTCATATAATTTTCGGTCTGAATAATTTCCTCCTGTAAAGATACCACTTCTCTTCCATCAATATTATACCGAAACATATCTGACAACCCAGACGCAATTTCCGGGATATAGTCCACATCCTGTAATTGTGCAATAGAACTGATGGTATTCAATGCATTGTACAAAAAGTGAGGGTTAATCTGAAACTGCAGCATTTTCAATTCTGCCTGTTTCTGATTCAATTTATAAATATAATCTTTAATGATGTTGTCGTTGATTCGTTTCGCCATAGCATTATAGCTATTGACCATCTGTTGGATTTCTTCTATTCCCTCTGTTTTCTCAGGAGAAAACAAGGAAATCTCCTGTCCATCCTCAGATACACCGGCAACTTTCCCCATAAACTCCGACAACTCTTTTACTGGATGGCTGACCTTTTTCGCCAGAATAAAACTCCCAATTAACATAATGAAAATCACAGATACCAAGATAAGAAGCAATACAGACATATTATTTAAGATACGTCCTGCTAGTTTCGAAACCGGCATGTACTGCATCAAATACCATCCTGTCTTTTCATTTTGGTCCACAGCAACCGCACAAAGTTTTCCACGGATGTTTAAAACTTTTCCATTCTCCTTTGTTTGTAGCACTGTTTTGCATTGTTCTATAAACTTCTGAAATTCTTTGATTTCTTCTGCCTTTTGAGAATCAAACAGCATCTGATTTTCCGAAAAAATCATAAAATCAAAACTTTGATTTCTCTTCTCCAAATTATACCACTGATTGGATAGTTTATCGAAATCCACATCCAAATAAACTGTTGCAATCGGACTATCCTGACCAATATTCCATATAGGACTTACAATAGACACAACACGATAATTTACTAAGTTGATGATTTCTTTATGCACGGGGCTGAAAAAACCGGGTAACTTTTTTTTCCAACCTTTATCAAGCTGCTCATTCATCCTCTGAATATAGTCATCTTCTATTTCTTCTACGTTTTTATAAACTCTTCCGTCTTCTGTTACAATGACTGCTCTGAGTACCCCCTGTCCCATATCCACTAAAAGTTTTAAATATTCTTCCAGCTTATACTCTGTTTCTTGATGACTCCTCGAATCAATATCACAATCATCACTACATAACAAATTTCTTATTTTATTGTCCGAAAAATGAATGTAGCGAAAAGAATCTATGGCTTCAATCATTCCATCCAAGTTTATACTTAACTGCTGGTTATAATCTTCCATATGTTCCAGTTCTGTCCTTACTTCCCGCCTGTAACTTCTGATAAACAAAATCAAAAATGCCAACAAAGAAACACCGAATAAAATACAAAAACCAGACATGACTTTCTGCTGTATAGATTTTCCTTCCCCTTTCTTTCTCATTTTCGTTTCTCCTTTGCTTCCAGATATAAATCTTTATGTTTTTGCAGGCTTTTGGTATATTTCTCTAAATAATCTCTCACTTCTTCCTCACCTGCATTTGGCATTAACGCTCCAATATCTGTATCACGAATTACACTGGTCTGTAAAGGTAGCCAGGATGCATCCATCACTGCATTTCCCTCTGACAGTAATCTATGTACCCTGGGTGCATATTCTGCCCTGTCTATACTGCCTTCCATACTTCCAAGGGAACACTCTGCATCCAGATATATCTGCAGATTTTCTGGTTTCATCAAAAATTCAATAAATTTCTGTGCCTCTTCGGGATGCTTACAGTCCCTGGAAATCCCTACACTGCTGTCTATCCACAAAGTAACAAATTGTTTTTGTCCCTTATCCACAGGAAATGGGATTAATTCCAAATTCATTTGTGGATTCCTCTCCATAATATTTCTGTAAGCCCAGCTTCCCTGTATAAACATAAAACTTTCTTCTGCCGCAAATCTGATCATAGCTTCATCATAGTTAAAATTAGAATATTCTTCTGTTGTATATTGATGCAGTTTGATTAATTTCTCTAAAGAGCCTTTGCTGATGTCATCTTCCGTAAATGTAGTTTTTCCTTCTGCTACTTCAGTCCAAAACTCTTCGAAATTTCCCCTTGCGGCACCTTCTATACACTCCCAGTTTTGATGTACTGTCCAGCTCTCTTTATCTGCAAATAAAAATGGGATTTTTCCTCTATCTAAAATTTCCTCAGACACCTGACATAATTCCTCATATGTCGTTGGTATTTCCAATCCTTCTTCTTTAAACAAATCCAGATTCACATAAATCCCCTCAAAACTCATAGCCAACGGCATCTGATAAATATGTGAGTCATATCGCAAATACGGCAAATATTCTTTTTTAATCCTGGATGCACATTCCATATCATCAAGCGGAATTAAACAATTTCCCATGACGTATTCAAAGGTTTCCACACTCTGCAATCCACCAAGTTCTACAATATCCGGAAAATCTCCCTCCACCGCAGCAATTCGAAGTGCTGTATCTACATTTGTATTTGTATTCTGATAAACTTCAATCTCATCTTGAGACTCGTTAAACTTCTCAATAATTTCTTCTAATACCGCATATACTTCCCGTTTTCTATTATAAAACTCCAAACGCACTTTTTCCTTCTTATTACTTTCTTCCTGCTTTTTACAAGAAGAGATAGTCAAACACAGCAAGGTCACCAGAAAAAGAAGCATACCGGAATATACATTTTTCTTCATAATGGTAATCCCCTCAGATTTTATAAATATTATCTAAAATTATAACAGAAAACAATGATAAAACAAACATACTCTTCCTATAATTTTCAGTTAAAAATAATATTGAACTTATTTTTTCTCCCCCTTATAATGATTTCATAAAACTATGGGGGTATAACTATGAAAACATTAAAAGAAATTATGGATTTAATTGAACTTCCAGAAATAATACAAACCGAATTACTTGCTATGGAACCTAGTCTTTCTCTACAAAAGAAACAGGATGAAAAGCATATTCAAAATCTGACATCTCCCTGTCTATGGGAATCCTCTCAGAAATATCTGAAAGAAGCTCTGACTCCAGACAAAAACGGATTTAAAATGTTATCTTACATGCTTTTTGCAGCATCTTATTCTTTTGAAAAATATAAAGAAAAGGGAATTTCCCAACAAATTTTTACAGATACCATGAAATGCTTCACACGTTTTATAGAAGAACATAAAGAAAGCTATGGTATCTATGGATTTAATCGGGATTTCTGGACTGGACGACAGCTTTCCTTGCAATTATTTCGATTAGGAGAACTGGAATTTGAAACCGTAATAGAAAATCAGAAAAAAATGGTATCCGTTCACATTCCTTCGGATGCTATTCTTACAAAAGAACACTGCAAGAGCTCTCTGGAAATGGCTGAAGTTTTTTTTGAAAACTATGATTCAACCTATGTGAATGTTCCTTATGTCTGCCATTCCTGGCTTTTAAGTCCAGCGCTAAGAGAACTTCTTCCAGAAAGCTCCAATATTATTAAATTTCAAAACTTATTTACCATTACAGAAACTGATAAATCCTCTACGAACTTTCTGATGTGGATATTTAAAAAAGCGGATATTCCTGTGGAAAATCTGCCAGAAGATACCACTTTACAGAGAAATGTAAAAAAATATTTAATGGCAGGAGGTCAAATTGGAGAAGGTAGCGGGTATATAAAGAAATAATTTCTTCCTAGTTCTTGCTTGATATATAAATGTTGCAAAATTACACTTGAAAAAGCAGGCGGATTTACCGCCTGCTTCGATAGAGGGTGAGGGCTTACTAATTATCTTCTTAAAAATCAGTTTTTCTCTTTTATGATCATTTTACCTTCTGTATTAAAAATACCAAATCCTGTAACTATGTATATTGCTGCAAATAGAATTCCTAAATATGTAAGAGGTGCATATAAAACATATTCAAAAGAACTTACTCCTAACGTTCCCAAAATAAAAATTGAAATATTACTCCACGGAATAATAGGAGAAAACGCTGTACCTGTATCTTCTAACATTCTAGATAAATTTTTCCTATGCAAATTATATTTATCAAATAATGGTCCTAATATCGGTCCAACAATTGAAAATGTAACTAAATATACACCTGTTAAAGATGCCAAAATTAAATGCAATACATAACTAAACGAAAGTACCGATTTTCTTCCTTTCGCATATTTTGTAATAGAATTTAATAATGTATCAAATGCACCTGTAGTTTTCAACACTGAACTAAACACTGCTGCACCGATAATTAAAGCTACAGAGGACATCATACTGAGCAAGCCTCCACGATTAATCATAGAATCCACAAGCGGAACTCCTGTATCCATTTGAATCCCTTGTGTCAAAGCAGACATCACTTCTGTAATATTCCTTCCTTGCACTATCATAGCAAGTAACATAGCCAAAACAATTCCTATTCCAAAAACCGGTATGGTAGGTTTTCTCAAAAAAATCAAAACCAATACCACAATTGGTGGAAGCAATAAAATAGGATTTAAATTAAAATTACTTTCAAGAGTATTTAAAATCTGGTTGTAGTTTTCATTTGCTATACTATCTCCCTGAAATTGTAAGCCTAGCACAATATATACAATAAGAGAAATAAAAAGGCATGGAACTGTAGTATAAAGCATTGATTTTATATGGTCTATAATATCAACACCAGAAACATAAGGTGCCATTATTGTTGTGTCTGATAACGGAGATAACTTATCTCCAAAAATAGCTCCCACAACAATAGCTCCTGCTGCATAAGCCGCTGGAATATCCAGTCCTTCAGCAACTCCCATTAAAGCTACACCGATAGTTCCCATCGTTCCCCAAGATGTTCCTGTCATCAAAGACATTACACAGCAAAGCAGACAACTAGCTACTAAAAATATCGGAGCTGGTAAAAGTTTTAACCCATAATACATCATAAACGGAACAGTTCCTGAAACCATCCACGCTCCAATCAGAATACCTACAAACATCATAATCAGCATTCCCATAAACATCGTTTTAAATGTATCGCCTATGTCTCCTTCAAAATCTTTCCATTTACATCCAAAAAGCATTCCAAGCCCCATAGCAGCCAAAGCTGTCAATATTAAACTAACTCCTGGATTTGCTTTTAAAACAGCTACACAATACAGTAAAATAATCAACGCCACAATTAAAACTAATATCGATTTTCCCGCGGTCATTTTTTTCTTTTCTTCACCCATAACATTTCCTCCTCTAGCTAAACCAAATAGGACTTGACCATGCTATTGCTTTATCTTTTTGATACACTCTCGCATAATAATAATTCCATCCATTTTCTGGTTGTGTCTCATCGACAAATACAACTTCTGTATTTTTTCCAGATACTTTCTTTCTAAAAACTACATTTCCCATAGAAATTATATCAATTTCATCTAGCTCATCAGTTCCTATAACATTTACTTTAATTTTTCTTACAGGATTTTCACACAGCTTTCCTTCTTGCCCCATAGAAATATCATTTACAGTAAAATTTAAAATAATTCTTTCACCAGTTGTTGCATAAACTCTTCTATTCCACATGGCTTCAAAGACGCTTTCTTGTGTCAATTCCTCCGCTAAAATGCAAGTAAGTCCCCCTCTATAACTTTCTACATTTTCCGAAAAAACCCAATGCGCATAGCCTGGTGTTCCCGCATGTGTATCGCTGCCTGCAACAAACCCTAAACGGTATCCCTTATTCAAAGCATACTGTACAGAATGTTGTTCATATACTGAACCTCCTATAATAGGTCTTTCTCCGGTTTCCCCCTCTGAATTCCCCCAGCAAGAATATATCTCTACCAGTCTTTGAATATCTTCATCGTGAATTTCCCAACTTCCTAACATTACCTTTTTTGCCGTATGATGAGGAATTGTGATAGCCTTCACATTCATTTCTTTTAATTGTGTCCAAAGTTCTTCTGGACAATAGCTACCTTTATCAACACATCTACGAATTGGTTCATTATATGACTGATAATATACATTTCTATCACCGCCAAATTCAGGATTTGGTGCATCATTATGATATTCATATCCCAAAATAGGAATAAATTTCCCTTCTTCACAGAATTCTTTATTAACATCCTGTATCTCTTTCCATTGTTTCTCTGTCATATAACAACTCAACGAATGATAGGCAGTTTCATTATTATTGGTGTATCTTCCTGCATCTGGATCTGTCAATGCACAAAAGTCTAAATTAGCAACTTTTTTTGCAAATTCATAATAGGATTTGCCACTTCCTCTTCCCCATTGTATTCCTGTATGTCCATGCAAATCTCCCCAATAATGAACGGTTTTTTCTTTTTCCTTTTTACTTACACACGGATTGCTAATTCCCTTTATCTTCTCATTTTCATCTTGTACGCAAAGATAAATGGTTCCCTCTTTCTTCAGTGTAATTCTAACTTTTTTAACACCACAATCTTCTGGTTCAAATTTATCCATACATACTTTTTCGCCATCTAAATAACAAGAAAATAAACCTGTATGGTGAACAGCTAAATTATGGTATCTATCTACTGCAAATATAGTTACTTCTGTTTCAATTTCGCTTTCCGCTTCCGACGGCAAAATAACTTCAAAACATTCTGCTTCTTTAGGCTCTATTTCCATAATCGGTGGATTTTCTGTCAAATAATAGCCACTATAAGGAGCTTCTAAAGTCCCTTTTGTATCAGTAGCTACATCAAATTGTACTGGTCCTGATGTACGACAAACTTGTCCAATCGCCTGTTTATGATAACTAGTGTCTCCATAAGTTAAAATAACCTGATCTCCTTTTTCTAATTTATGTCCCAATACCTTAACCCATATATGTGTTCCTACATGTTCAGAAACATTTTCTGTTTTTGTCCTATCAGGCCCCCGTTTCCACCAATCATTTTCAACAACAAACGTTTTTACACTTGCATTTTCTCTAGTTGTTCTTGCAGTAGTATATGCCGGAAAAATAGGCATATCTATTTGTGGTTTTTTGAAACCAAAAGGTATGGTAAAACGAAGCACACCTCCTATATATATTGGTTCTTCCCCGACTGTATATGTAATTTTAACAGTTATCTCTTCTCCTACAGTAATTTTTGCAGGCTCTACAGTTACATATCCATTTGTTGTTTTTACCTGCTCCATACCATTTCTCATTATTTGAACTTCATTATAATGTTTTAAATATTTTCCCATACCTCATGTCCTTTCTTTTTCAAAATAATCAATCACAAATTGCACACTTATTGCCACACCATCTTTTAAAACTCTTTCATCCGGCTGGAAACATGGTGAATAATTATCGTATTTTTTTTCTAAATCAGTAGACACACAGCCAATATTAATATAAACACCTGGAACCTTTTCTGTGTAAAAGGCAAAATCTTCACTCGCCATCACTGCCGGAAGATGAACAATCGACTCTTCTCCGAAAAGTTTTTCAGCAGTTTTATAGGCAAGCATTGCTAAACCAGAATCATTAGTCAAAGGAGGAAGAACATACTGATAATCTAATTTAGCTGTACAACCCATGGTTGCAGCGGTAAATTGAATTAATTCCTTCATGTCTTTTTCTACACGTTTCCTTGCCTCTGCCGAATGCGTTCTAACAGTTCCTTCTAGTTTTACATAATCTGCCAACGTATTCCTTTGACGTCCTCCCTGAATTGTTCCCAATGAAATAACCAAGGGCTCCAATGGATTGTTTTTCCTAGATACATAATTTTGAATGGCATTAATAACTAATGCTGAAGCTGTTATGGCATCATTGCCTAGATGAGGAAGACTTCCATGTGCTGAGTTTCCTTTAATTTCAATATCAATCTTATCTGCTCCTGCCATACGGTATCCATAAGTAATATCAAAAAACGACGCCTTCAATCTACCACAAACGTGTACCGCATATACTGCATCCACATTCTCTAATATTCCTCTTCTAATGTATTCTGCTGCCCCTTCTGCAACTTCTTCAGCAGGCTGAAATAAAATTCTTACTACTCCTTTTAAATCCTTTCTTATTTCATTTAATATCTTTGCTACCCCTAACATTATTGCAATATGACAATCTCTTCCAGAAATATGCGCCAAACCTTGATTTTTACTAGAAAATGAGAGTCCCGTTTTCTCTGTCATCTCTACTCCATCAATATCCGCTCTTAATAAAATCATTTTGGGATTTTTTGTAACTTTCTCACCTCTAATCTCTGTCCAGACACCGGAAATACCATCAAACCTCATAGGCTTTAAACCCATTTTTAACAACTCTTTTTCAATATCTCTAGTTGTTTCTACTTCTTCCCATGGCAACTCAGGAATACGATGAAAATGCCTTCTTTGTTCAATAATATATTGTTCTTCAATTACTGCCTTTTCTAACAAAGTCATTTGTTCCCCTCCTTTTTACCACGTATTGATATTCATAAGCTAATATTATAGCTTTTCTTCTTCACTGTACAATAATAAAATCCTATACTTATGATATGAATTTCTTATAGAGTTAACTAGTGACAAATGAATTTTTTCCGCTTATACTGAAAAATAGTATTATTACAGATAGATTTTCTAAAAAACGCAAAAGAGAGGGGGAAGAGTATGACATTAAAACATATTAAAATATTCATTGCAGTATGTGATACAGGAAGTATGACTGCCGCATCAAAACAATTATATATTGCCCAACCTGCTGTAAGTTTTGCTATTGCTGAACTGGAAAATTATTATGGACAAAAATTATTTGATAGAATTTCAAATAAACTTTATATTACAGAAGCAGGAAAACAATTTCTTGAATATTCACGTCAAATTTCTGCACTTTTTGATGAAATGGAAAATAAAATTAAAAATTGGGACACCATGGGAGTATTACGTATAGGTGCCAACACTACCATCGGGACATATTCTCTCCCATCTATCATAAAAAATTTTAAACAATCACATCCAGATATTGTGATACAAACTACTATTGAGCATACGGATATCCTTGAAAACCTCATTCTTAGCAATAAACTAGATATTGCACTTACAGAAACTCCATCTTCGGAAAAACTGATTACATCCAAAGAATGTGCGGAAAACAACTTGATATTTGTTTGCTCTCCTGAACATCCTTGGGCAGGAGAAACAATATCCGAAATACAGCTGAATCATTGCAATTTCATTATGAGGGATCAATCTTCCCATGAAAGAAAAATGATTGAAAATTTCTTTCAAACAAGGAAAATCCACATAAATATAATCTGGCAAAGCCTTAGTCAACAGTCCATTTTAAATGCTGTCTCTAATAATTTGGGGATTTCTATTTTGTCGCCTCAAGCTTGCAAAATTGCTTTATCAGAACATAAAATTTCTACGTTTTATGTGAAAAACTTTTTAATAAAAAACGGCATCTATATCATACGCCATCAAAATAAGGTTTTAACTAATCCCATGCAAGATTTTATTAATTTAATTCCTTGTTTTATTAACTAAAAAATCAGAGGATATATCTATTTCCCGATAGTTCCTCTGATTTCACAAATACTATTTTAACTTGTGTAAAAAAGCCCCTTGTTAGCATTACTACTACAAGAAGCTTTTATCCTATACATACCTTCAAAACCGCATACACAAAACTTCAAACCTACCAACTTCGCCACTGGAA
>ENA-ORMO01001883-ORMO01001883.1-human-gut-metagenome-genome-assembly--contig:-NODE-1883-length-19627-cov-2.392755_pt1 | contig 19627 bp, 26 predicted proteins | sample MGYA00242106_ERZ509001 | MGnify/ENA primary metagenome ERZ509001 (study PRJEB26280, sample SAMEA2338736) | human gut metagenome | biome: human gut; feature: human-associated habitat; material: faeces... | reverse complement strand
GAAGATCGTTTTTTCACCCGCCGTCACCCGCCACGAGGCGTTCAGCACTCCCGTATCGTCCAGCAACGGGGTACCGGAAACGACGACTGAACCGGAATTTTCAAGCACATCGTTTTCATTGAAAATATAGACATAAACCGACCGAATCGCTGATTCATCCGTCGTAGCGTTCGGATCGGCCATATAAACAGGAAGCGAAAGCCGCAGTTCCTGCCTGCCGCCCGTAACTTCGGACGACAGATCGTCCTTTACGCACCCCGCGACCAACAGCGGCAGGCAAAGTGCTGACACCCATCGTGCAAAAACATGTAACCATCCATTCATATTATTTCCTGTTTTTCGTTTTCAGCTGTATCAGATTTCGGGATCGACACTCCCGCCCGTCCAGTCCGGAATCGTCACCGCGACGCCCAGATCGGTAAACTCGAAAAGCATCCGAACGGTAGCCTCGTGCCGGCCGTCCACGGATATATTGTTGTCGACCACGTATCGTTCAAGATTCACCACCGCTTTCGCGGCGTTATCCGACGCCGGTTCGCGAACCGTCACCGTGATATCGTTTTTATCGGAGAAGCGCAGCACGGCGAAACGCGCCGCAGCAACATCCTGCGCAGGATCCCACGCGACTGTAGGATAATAGGTCGCTCCGAACGGTTGCGCCGGGTTCATCTCCATATCGTATTGAGGCATCAGGCCGGCCATCTCGACGATCGGATAAGTCGTCGGTCGATCCTTGTGCCCGAAACCTTTTATATAAATCTCAAAATTGATGTGCGCGCTGCGGTGCGGGATGTCGCCCGTTACTTTCGCGACGCTGTTTCCCGGCTGTGTCGCGGTCGCCGGCACCGTTATGTCCAATTCTCCGTAATAGAGGTGGTCGTTAGTGGCAACAGGCCCTTGCGAAGTATATCCCGGAGCGTGCACACGACCGTTCGGCAACGTTCCGTTTACGAGAATCTCCGTATCGTCCCAAGCATTAGCCCATGACACGATCCGGTAGCTGCCTTCGGGCAGATAAAGCTGCGTGCCTTCGAAGCGCTGCAGGTCGGCATTTTCGACGGTTTTCGTCAGGAGGTGCTGTCCGCTTCTGCTATCGAAAATATAAAGCGACACGCGATCGATCATTTTCCCGAACATTTCCGGATTATCCGTATCGCCCCGGTAGCTGAACGTAAGACATGTGTTCACCTCCGGCGGACAGCTACTCATATCTTCCTTAATACAACCCGCCGACACGGCCGTAACACTCAGGAGGGTACAGAGTATTTTCAATAGTTTCATTTCGTTGCGTTTTTGAAAAAAGGAGGAGAGGACACGTTTGTGCCCCTCGCTCCTCACGATACCATATTTTAGATTTCGGGCGTTACCGTCGTCTCGGTCCATGCTGCCACCGTAACGGCTACGATCAGGTCGATTTTGTCCTTCTCGGGTTTGTCGGTGATCTCTTCAGGAGTGATCTCGATACCGCCGTCGGTAAGTCCCATCTTATAGATCTTATGGGCTTCGATAGCCTCGATGGCGGTATCGCTCTCTTTGAATCCTTTCACGGTAATATATTTGCCCGTGAACGTACCTTGCGTACCGTCCGCAAGCTTGTAGCCTGTCTCCAGTTCGCCGCCCACTTTGTAGATGATATGGGGAACCAGGTCGCCGGCAAATACCTGATAGGCATAAGCTTTCGTACCCTTCTGCGAAGTCACCTCCCCGCTGGCGTTATCCGTAGCCCATGCCGGCGTGAAACTTACCGGCCACGAGACCTCCGTATGAGCCTGCTTGGTCGTTTTGCCATACTCGTTATAGAAATAATTGACATAGACAGCCTCTACATTCAGCGATTTGAGCCCCTTACCGGCCTTTACCGTACCTACTTCGAAGCGCGATACGAGCGATTTGAGTTCCACGGCGGCTTTCTTCAGGGTATGGCCGTCGTCGGCAGTCTCGTCGGTAAATACAGTCTGTTCGCCGTAGAGGGTCACCTGCTGCGCCGAAATGTAATCGCCGGCAGCATTGCCTTTGTCATCCTCGGCCGAGACATTCGCCGACGCCTTGTTCTGATCGGCTACGGCGATCGCATCGAGAGCCGTCTTAAGAGCTGCCATCGTTGCCGACTGCGGCAGTGTAGCGGTACCTTTGTTCACCACTACAATCACCTTGGCCGGTTCCGTAATCTGTTCGAAACGTTTCGACTTGGATTTGATCTCCGCGTCGGTCCAGGCGTAAGCCGTAGCATTATCGCCGGCATCGACCAGATAGACCGTCACATCGTTGTAAAGAGGCGTAATGAGACCTGCGGTTTGCGGGGACTCCACGGCATAGGTGTCGATCGTTCCCGGAAGAGCTACCTCGAAATTGGTCTTCTCCCCGTTTCCGGCGGGAGCATCCATCGTTTTTTCTTTGCTACAAGATGCCAGCATCATAGTAGCCAAGGCAACAGCAAAAAGAGATTTCATATTGTGTAAGATTTGGTTAGGATTTCCAGCTTTTAATGCATTCCACATTTATTATCGGCGGATCTTCATCTCCGCCTCGCGGATGCGGTCGAGGTTCTCGCGCATACGGGCCAACTCTTCCAGGTTGCCGGTCGCAGCATCGAGACCGGCCTGCGCCGCCGCTTCGAAGTATTGTTCGGCACGATCGTAATCGGCGTCACGCATCATGACAAGAACTCCCAGAGCGTTGTCGTATTCGGGAATCCGCATCCGAATCTTGATATTTTGCAAATAACGGTCGGCGCCTGCATAATCCCGGCGTTCGAGGGCCGCAATCGCAGCGTTGAGATTGGCTGTCGCATCTTCGGGGAACATGCGTACCGCCGTTTCGAACAAATCATTGAACTCCGGAGACCCGGGTTTATAGGTATTCGCCACAAGGAACATCTCGTTCAGACTCAGATTCTGAGGGCGGGTCCTGGCGACCTTTTTGGCCTCTTCGATATTGAATTGTCGGACGTTGTAATCTGCCCTGAAAGTCACACGGCGCAATTTCGGGAAAAGTTCTTTCAGCATCCACCGGTAAGGCTCACCGCCTTTCAATGCCATCAGGCGGGCTTCTCGATTCCGCTCCACGGGAACATTCGCAATCAGCTCGAGCACCTCCTGCTTATACTGCATGTCGGAATCTTCGACCAGCGCCACGAGTCCCTCCCAGTCCTCGCCGCCGAAACGGGCGGTGTAGAACGATGCAGGATAGTCGAACTTAGTCATCAGATATTTTTTGAGAGCAACGGCCCGTCCTTCGGATAACTGCCTGTTACGGGCTATGGAGCCCTCGGGCGAGGCATAGCCGCAGAGCGAAACTCCCGTCAGGGTCACATCGCCGTCATCCCCGACACTGGCAAATGCAGCAAGGATCTTTTCCAATTCCGAAGCGTTATTCCCGAAGTCGGGCCGCAGGTCGGTACGTCCCACTGCGAAATCGAGGAATGCTTCGCTGGTCACCGACCGCATTTTGATCGGTTCGGCTTCGGGACGGATATAGGCCAAGTGCGGCGTAATATCGTAACGTTCGATGACGATCACACGCTCCAGATCGACATGATTGGCCAGCAGACGCGTATCGGTCGTACGGACCTTGCCGCAACCGCAGTCGTTGCGCCGGAGCGTCAGCTGCGCCGATGACATCCACGGTTCGTAGGGAACGGCCAGAGCGTATTTCACCGTCTGATCTCCTTTATAATCCCGGATGACGGCATAGGGCATATAAGGATCGTACGTCGCATGTTCCCGCCGGCTCAGCAGCGCCCGGCTGCGGCGATAGTTCTTATAACTGTTACGCCCCATGACCGAGAGCGCCGGCAACTCTTTCGTGCGTTCTTCCGACGAAAGAACGGGAGTGAATTCGGCGCTTCTACGCGAGGCGACATTGCGCCCTGTCGTCGAAACATCCATCTTTACATAGAGCGAGTCGCCGCGCTGTGCAAGTTCATTCACCTGTACGGCGATATTGCCGTTCTGCACGACGGTCTGAGACGAACCGTTTCCGCAAAACAATAATCCGCAAAGCGTAAGTAAAAACGCAGCATGCGCATTTCTCATAGTCGTCATTACTTAATCATGAAAATCAAAGTGATACCCGCCTTGGTCGGCCCGAAATAATGCTTGGCTTCCCGACCTATCTTACGACCGCACTTCTCGCTCGAATATTTGTCGTAGTCGAGGTGGGCGTACCCTACGCCCACGGTAGCTTCCAAGCCCCAACGGTTGCCGAGAATCCAATGGTAACCGTAACTGATACCTGCTCCGGCGAGTCTGCCTTCGTAACGGTGCGAAAGGATATTCGGGTTTGCGACGGAGCCGAACATCCTGCCGCTGTTAAAACCCCACGGAAGCATACCGCCCATATTATATTGGGCGTAATGACCGTGAAGACCGAAAAAATGTCCCGAAAAACGACGGCAGGTCCACCACCGAACTTCCGGCTGTACGAGCCAGTGCTTCATTTTACGATTATCCGAAAAGGTCCACGGATTGTAGTTCCCCGAGAACTCGAGCGTCCATTGCTTACCCAACCCGAATTCGAAACCAAGGTTGAAGGTCGAAGTCGCATCGTAAAGCAGGTTTGTCTTGACAGCGACCTTGGGGGCCGGAACAATATTTTCCGTCCCTCCCTGTCCGAAAGCCGGCGTACAGAGCAGAAGCGCTGTCGCAGCGAGCAAATACACAAGGTTCTTCATAACGTACTTTTTAGTAGTCCCCGTTTTGGTTTTGACTATAATGCTCTACTCTTAATAGAGACTGGATTATCCGCGCTATCTGTATTTTGCTGCTTTACAGTCGTTTATGACATAATTATTCAAGAGATTTGATTCAGAGAATACGAATATGGGAAACGGGCGATGAACCCACGGGCAACAGACTGACTGCCATATCGTATGATTTGAAAATGCTGAAACAGAGATGAAATAGGGATATGTAACGATAATGAAAAGCCAATGAAAAATTCTTTACTGCAACACGACCTGATGTACGTGGATGAACATCTGACGTGTAATCATTACAAGGCGGATATCGGCACCGGATGGATTTATCAGGAACTCGATTCGGGAGACCAGGTCAGGTATGAATCCGTGCGCAATAACCATCTGTTGTTTTTTTTAGAGGGCAACTGCACGCTGACCTGCAATCAATTCGTTAATCGGGAATTCAAGGCCGGGGAAATGGTGCTCGTGCCGCGTATGGCTGCTATCGCAGGGAAAGTCGTATCGCCTCTCAGATTCGTGGATATGGCTTTCATTGTACCGTTAAGCGGTTGCGACAAACTGATCTTGCAGACCCATCGTTCGTTATGCGAACGGTTAACATACGATTTTCGACCCATAGAAATCCGTTATCCGCTTTCTGCGTTCCTCGACTTGTTGGTATATTGTCTGAGAAACGGCATGAATTGCGCTCATCTTCACGAGCTCAAACACAGAGAAGTGTTTTTTTATTTCCGCGGATTTTACACGAAAGAGGAAGTAGCGACACTGTTTTATCCGGTTATCGCCAAATCGTTCGATTTTCGGGAGTTTGTTTATGATAACGCTCCGAGATGCACGTCATTGGCCCAGCTGGTCGAAATGTCGAATATGAGTCGGAGGTCTTTTTATCGAAAATTTACCGACGAGTTTAATGTCGCGCCGAGGGACTGGATGCTGAAACAAATCTGTCAGCGCATTATTCATGACCTGACACAGCCCGATACTACGATTAACGATATCATCGATCGGTTCGATTTCGCATCGGCGGCCTCTTTCAGCCGGTTTTGTCAACGGCATTTCCGACTCACGCCGACACAACTGTTCGTCAAGTACCGGACAACATCGGAATAGATGCGGCATACTGTCCGGTTTTCTTTGCAGATTAACGGGTTTCCTGTTAACCCGGATAGTATTTTAGAGGATAGCTGGAATCGAACAAAATTCGACGATACAAATATACAGGTTGGCCGAAAAGGTAAAAAGACTGTCCCAATCTGGTAAAACATAAAAGACACAAGCTGCCTATCTTTGCCTCAGAATTAGTGACACCCCCTTTATCCGTTTGAACTGTCAGTCTCTATTAAGAGTAAAGGATTATGTCAAAGATAGCGAAAAATATGTGAATTACAGTACTGCACCTTCAGCGGCTGTTACAAAGCGGTTATTTTTTCATTGATCGCATCCACGACACTGCGGTCGAACTCCTTCAGGTAGATACGCGTCGTTTTTTCCGAGGTATGCCCCAACCCCTCGCTGATAATCGTTATCGAAGCCCCGGCTTCCTTGGCCTGTGTGGCCCAGCTATGACGGCTCATGTGCGTAGTTATCGAAATCCCTACATCGCACATTTTTGCCACTCTTTTCAGGTTCCTGTTAACACGCTCCAAGGCCAGGCGGTAAAGACGGTATTGTTCTTTTGCGGGAGCATCCTCCAGAATCGGGAATACGTATTGCGAAGGATTGTCATATTTACGGATCAGCCGCTCGAGTTGCGGCGTCACGGCGATTTGCAGCCATTGATTCGTTTTGTGCCTGCGATAGCCGATCACGCCGTTGTTAATATCGCTCTTTCGTAAGTGCAGGATGTCTACGAACGACATTCCCCGGCAATAAAATCCGAACAGAAAAATATCTCTTGCCATGTCCAGATGCGGATACTTCGAAAAATCGACAGCCGACAACCGACGCAGCTTATCACGCTCCAAAGCCCTTTTGACCGTTTTGGACTGTCTGACACGGATGAATCGGAAGGGATTGGCTGTCGTCATCGAATGCCCGTCCTGCACCGCTTGATTGAAGACGGCCTTGAGATTTCGCATGTAATAGCAGATCGTGTTGGAGCATACGCCCCGCCTCATCAGAAAATCCTCGTAATTCCGGATGAAAGAACCGTCCAGGTCATTCAGATGTACGATTCGCAGCCCGATGAAAGCAGCCAACGACGATCGCGTACTGCGCAGTGCCGTAGCCATACCGTATTTGTCCTGGTGCTGTTTGCGCTCGATCTGCATATCTATATAGCGCAGCAAACTCAAGCTGTCGTGTTCGATCCGGTAACGGGAAATCACGTCCGCAACGCTGTATTCATCTCTTCGTAGTTCCAGCGTCTCGATATGTCCGTCGAGACTTTTGCGTTGCAGGCAGAGGTCCCGATTGATACGTCGTATTTCCCGTTGACTGTAGCGTGCATCCGAAATGTAAAGGACCTTTCCGCTCCGATCGTCGAACTCCTCCGGATAAAGTTTGTAAGACGTGTAGAGTAATTTCTTCTGGCGTCGGTGAATCAGCTGGAATACCAGAGGATAAGTGCCGTCATGCCGTGCTCGGCATTTGTTCAATAGGAGTTTTACACTTGCCATAAATCGAGATTTTTATTGAATCCGCAAAATTATAGCAATTAATGCGTTGCTTTTATGTATAAAGAGGTAGCATTTGTTTTTTAAGACAAATTCCAAAGGAAACTTTTAATTATAAAGGATGCAGAGTTTATGAGCCGTAGTTACAACAATGGAAATTAAAATGGATGTTCTGAAAAATAAATTTTGCCATGCTTTTATTGTGGTTTGCAAAACGGAGACAAAAGAAATGCTAGACTATGATCGAGCTATTATTATTGACTTTCCCGTATATTTTCTTGATAATACAAGTCTTTAACCTGAGTCAGTTAATCCGATTTGCGTTTTAATTAATCACTATTATAGTAATAAAAAGTTTTGTGATGAAGATGAGAATTAAAGCATTGCTAGTTTGATGAATTAGAGTGAGAATCCCCCTGTCTTTAGTAGGGGATGAAAACGTTTGCAATATCAAGGATTTTGTTAGTGCGGATATTAGGAACAACAATCGCATTTCGAGGCATTCGGCATAGCAGGTAAAGTCAGTACAGCGAGCGCGGACAACCAAGTCCGCAAAACGGATTTAACTACAGATACAGGCAGGCCGCCGACACACCGCAGGGTATTTACAAAAAAATACCGTACTGATTAAGGAATTTTCTCTTGCAATATCGGTTGCGGTTTGGCAATTCAAACAAGTTTGATTGCGCTCACCTTGCATGATATTTCCGAGCCGCAATACTCCGTATCGCTGAAAATTCCCCAATAAGGCAAGGGGCCAGCCCCTCTGCACATCCCGTTGAGGACAATATTTCGCCGCCCTCAAAGATAGTCAAGTTTATTGCCTGTACCGACAGATGATCGATGCGGAAACATCCCTGCTTCGGGCCGTCATGACCCGCGACTTTACGGGCATCCGTGCCGCCGACCCTGTTTTCAGAGCGGCCAAAGAACGTTTGATCGAAAAGGGACTGCTGCGACAGCCTAACGGAGGGACCGTCGAACTGAATATTTCGGACAGGTACCTGAGAGCGTTCCGATATGAAAAACGTTCCTGAGTCTGAAATAAATAATAAAGTTTGGCAGTCTCGCAATCAGGCATTATTTTTGTGTACCATAATATGTACAAATATAAAGAGGGAAATTATGGCAATCATTCAGATTACATCGAGGGAATTTCGGGAAAAGCAGGCGTCGATGTTCGCACTTGCCGATAAAGGAGAGCAGGTGGTTATCCGACGTAGGGGAAAAGTATCCTATATGCTGACCCCTGTTTATGAAAGCGATTTTATGCTTTCTCCCGAACTGGAGGAAAGACTTGAAGAGAGCCGTCGGCAATACCGGGAGGGTAATGTTACGAGCTGTGCCACCAAAGAGGAACTTAACAAATTCCTGGAATCGTTATGAACTTGTACAAGATTGAATTCACTGGAATCGCGACGGAAACCGTCTTGAAATACAAGAAATCCAATCCTGTACAGTACAAAAAACTTGTGAGGCTTCTCAATGAATTGATGGAGCATCCGAGAACCGGAACGGGACACCCCGAACCGCTCAGGTCAGGCGATTCGGTCACTTACTCCAGAAGAATATCGAAACGCGACCGTCTGATTTATGATATTTACGAAGAGACAATCACTGTATTGGTTTTGACGGTCGAAGGGCATTATAAGGACAAATAGCTATGAATATTCTTTGAAAACCGAATGCATTAAATATGAAAAGAACGAACTGATTTTTATTCGCTATTCATATGCATTCAGCCACCCTTCGGCCTGTCGGCAAATATAGATAGTCGTCGCGTTCCCACCTTGACCGGTTTGACATAATATAGTGGGACACAGCTGCTGCGGAATCAACTTCTTCTACCCGCATCAAAGAGTACGGGTAGGTAGATAAGAAAGAAATATAATGTAGAAGAAGTTTCTGTCATGTAGGGTTAATATTGTGAATCTGGACTGTTATTTATATATTCTGCTGCTTCGTGTTTGGCTTTCAGTACTGTGGTGTTGATTACCTTATGATTCATTCGTAATATCTCACGAGCATAAAACTCGGCAGAATCTCTTTCCTTTTGAAAATCGTATATACGAAACAACAGATATTTAGGCATTACACGATTAGGAACCATGTTTGAAGATAAAAGGGCAAATTGTTTAGCCTTATCGTATTCTTGGCGATATATATATCCTTTAGCGATATCAGTACCTAATGTTGAAGAAGGAATGCGATTGAAGATATCGGCTAATGAGTCGTAATGTCGGCGATGAAAATGGATATTTGCCAATTCTCCCAAGTAATACTTATTATAGCGATTGGTTATAGGCGCTTTTTGCTGTAATAAGTATGAGTAAGCGCCGATACCTCCTATAATAATTCCGCAAATTGTTATCGGCATGGCATACGGAATCTTCCATTTTTCTTTTATTGGACAACTTCCGATTAAACAAGCCCCGATAATCATAAATACCGGATAATAAAAAGGATAGGAAAACATGCCGAACAAGATTAGACTCACAAGTAAAGCACGTTGCAAATTATCGATTGAGTATTTCATTGTAATCCACACTGCGCTGCAAAATCCTGCCAGACCTAATAATCCAAACTGTACGCCGATGGATAAAAGTTCATTGAAAGGGGATGATATATCGTCGGCCAGATATGTAAAATGGGAATCAGGATATGTTCGGAAATAGTTTGCTTGCGCAAGTGGATAAGATACTTCAAAAGATCCCGCACCATGCCCGATTAATGGTTTTTCGAACATTAGCCGAGATGATACTCGCCAAATCAACAGCCTGCCCGTTGCAGAATCGGGACGAAGGATGTAAAGTCCGCCGATAAAAAATATTCCCAATACTAATAAAGCAATACGACGATATTCGTTGAACCGGAATTTTGCGATTATTTGAGCGCATATTATACAACATCCGACAATCCAAGCTATCCAGGCCGCTCTGGATTGAGAGAGGATAATAGCGACGGTCAGTATACCGCCCAAGATATAATATGTAATGTTTTTGGGTCTTTGGAGTATTCTACTCAGGCAGACGAGGAATCCTAAAACGATCAAGCAACCCAAGGGAGCCGGATTATCGAAACTTCCGGTAAAAGGGAAATATGTATTTATTGGATGAATCCAACCAAATAATTGTCCGTAAGCGATGCAACTTTGTAATAGTGCTGAAGTTAGGATTGCAGATGTTAAAACTTGTAATAGATTGGTTGTACGCGCAATAAAATAGAGCAATAAATATAAAATACCCGACAACGCTGTAATGGGGCCGGATCCATAACTGTGATTGATGAACGAACTGATGGCTACTATGACTCCGAAACTTATTGTAACTATATCAAGTACGGATAGCGAAACTGTATGACTCCGACACAAAAATATATTCCATAAAACTATTCCTATTGTTAGTAAACAAAGTACCCATATATCACGAAACGGATAAGTCGCCAGATATATCTGCAACAAAGGTAATATTACGACCAATAGTCGTATGTATGAAAGTATGGCTTTGGGCAAAGGTCTCGGATTAATCGATTATTCTGGCCAGCAAGTCATCATCTGACGACGCATTCCCCAAAGGGACAATCAATGTTAAGGTCTGGGGTGCGAGTACTCCATATCGCCCATCTTTTTCTACCCCATAATAACATATTCCGTTTTTCCACAATGGGAAAATGTAATCGTATTCCGTATCAGGCAATATGATGTATCCTTTCAAATCCATTAATCCCCATTTACCGTTCGGATAGACTTTTCGAAAATCGGGATTGGAGGATTCTTCAGAATTATACAGGCCGCGTGTAAACCTCAGATAGGGTTGATCTGAGTTGATGTCTATATACGAATAGTCGGGTGGCGCAATATAATTTCCGTTGCGATCGATCAACGCTGTTTTTCCAGGAGTAGGAATCTGTACATTATGAGGAATCTCAAAGACAGCTAACGAAGTCAGATCTTCTGCTTGTACGACTTTGGCTATCCCTTGGTAAAAATCGGATACGAGATCCCAATGAGGTGAAATTACGATTTGTCCGGTAGTATCGATATATCCCATTTTTTCCCCGTCAATGGATATAATGGCACGATTCTCGTGAAAAGTCCCTGCCGATTTGAACATCGGCGGGGTAATTTCCTGTCCGGTGCGGATGTCGATATATCCAAACAATGAGTCGCGTTTATATATAAAAGGCGTATTGTCGGGATTTGGATAAATGTCATCGTAATACGCCGGCGCAATTATTTTGCCGTTTTTATCAGCCATCCCTAACTTTTCTGCCTGTCCAAAGACCCAAATGTCACTCATCTCTTGTGGCCCGCGCAAAGGCACTACCATCTGCCGCGCTATTTGGTTACCATCGTATGCCCGAACAGTTATGCTGTCCGGGCATTGATTTGCCATGCAGAAATTAACGAGCAGGAAAGTGACAATTATGAATAGAAGATTCTGGCTTTTCATAATGTCGTCATTTATAGTTCATAATCTTTTTGTATGTACCTAATTGCGAATCCGTAACCGTGATACGTAAATCGGTTGTCGAAGTGTTGGTTTCATTGTGATATATGAATGTTGTAGCATCTACTACATTCCCACTCCCATATTCTACCACTCTTCGGTTTTGTTTCTCATAATCTTTGAAATTATATAACAAAGATGGATTAGAGGCATTATAACCGACCGAGATGCTGTTGATGATGACCGAATGTCCTCCGGCATTTACCGGAATATATTGACTTACAGCGCCACCACTACGGTCAGGATTGTATGCTCCACTGATATTGGCATAACCATTGCTATTAAGCATTCCAAGACGTCCAAGGCGTACAATCATATTTACCTGAGATGAACTGAGAGTTGAACCGGTTCCTGGTTGGGGAAAAATATCTGGTGAAATTTTTCCGTAAGTTGTGCGTGCCGGGTATTTGACAAAACACATATCTCCTGTAATAGCATTGATTTGTTTTACAAATTGTGAGTAGTTATCCGGTTTGGGATTATTTAATGAGTTTACAATTTGCCCGTCAATGTATTTTTCTGCGTTTTGCAACTCGCCGTCTAAACTATGATAAAGGACAACGCCGCTGAAATGATTGATGTTCTTTCCATATTGGAAAGCCTCATTCATGTCGGTCAACTGTTGGCAATAACTTTCGGTGGGAATAATTGACAGAATGAAGTTATCGATTATACTCGGAGCATTGTGATGGCAAATTGAGATCAGTTTTTGAGAAACCCAAACGGCAGTTTGGGTTGAACTGTTTTTCACATCAAACCGGACTCCTGCGTATTCATATTGAACAATCAATGGAACATTTACCACATCGAATTCCGAGTTGGAATTTAGGGTTGCTTTGTCCCATTCAGGTGTATATTCCCCTGGGTTGAGATCGAATGTCGCGACGTAACGATCTGCGGCATCATCTGCAATCATAGAACTAACAGACAATAAATCGTCCGCTCCTCCGCCACATTTTAAGATTTCGTTTTCAAAAGATTGTTTGGCAGAGGCAATTGTTAAACCGAGATGGTTCTCTGAATCCCAATCGATCTTTCTACAAGATTCGACGTTACATACAATAGCAACTATGAATATCCAGAATGCAAGTTTGTGTAAATGTCTTTTCATAACTTGACTGTTTATTGGTTGATACTCAAATATAATAAAAATAATATGAGATTATAGCTTATTATGTGAAAAATGTCGCATGTTTAATGTTTGATGTTTTTTGAGCCTATGTCTTCGCATGTTATTCATTGAATTTATAGTGTAAAAGGTGGTTATTTAAACAAGTATGGCGGTTGTAAGCCTTTATGTTATTCTATCAATGCTTTTAGATAGCGGTAGTAGGTACATCGGGGCACATCGAACGTCGAACAGGCTTCGCCCACCGGGATTCCTTCGGTCTCTATGAGCTGCCGGATGGCTTGCACCTTCCGGAGCGTCGTCGGATCGATTCCTTTTGGTCGACCGAGACGCTTTCCACGTTCCCGCGCTGCGGCCAATCCTTCGCGGGTCCGTTGGGCCAGCAGGTTCCGCTCGAACTCGTTGATCGAAAGAACGAAATCCAGCAACAGCTTGTAAAAAGCGTCGCCGGCATCCATCCGGAACCAGCTGTCCGAGAGCGAACGCAGCGAAGCTCCCTGCCGGCCGATCCGCTCGATCAGCTCCATCAGGTCGCTCCGCGAGCGGCTGATGCGTGAGAGATCCGTTACCACCACCGTGTCGCCCGGCCGCAGTTCGGTCAGCATCCGTTGCAGCACGGGACGATTCAACGAAGTGCCGGTAAACTTCTCTTCGTAGATGTGTCGCCGGTCGATGCCGTGCGAAAGTAATGCATCGATCTGCCGACCCAGGTTCTGAGCCTCGGTGCTGACCCGAACGTATCCGATCTCCATAGGTGTCTCAAAAAAGGTTGTTTTGCGAATTTATGAAACAAAATGATTTTTGAGACACGTCGAACCCCGAAATTTCGTCGTTTGGAGGTCGATTTTCGCCGTCGCCGATTTGTCTCAAAAAATGACCGTTTTTCGAGACATGCGCCGAATACCTTTTTTCCGTCGATGATGAAAAATCGGCGCTTTACAAAAAAGGCATTAAATTTGTGTACCAATATGGTACACGATAAAAAGGAATAGGTTATGTTGATCGTCAGTTCACGCGAGTTTCGGGAGAAGCAAAAGAGTTACCTCGACCAGGTGGATCAAGGGGTGGAAGTCTTAATCCAAAGAGGAAAGAACAAGAGTTACAGGATTACGGCTCTTCGGGAAGACGATACGGTCATGTCTCAGTCCGAGTTTCAGGAAAAGATCGACCGGGCTTACGAGAGTATCCAGGCCGGAAAGGGTCGGACGATTCGGACTAAGCAGGAGCTTCTGGATTATCTGGCTAAGTTATGAGTCTGCTTACGGTCATTACAAAGAGAAATAATCTCCCGGGCCATTCATGCCCCCATTCAGAGTCGGCCGGATCCGCAGAGGTCCGGCTTTTTGTATTCCGGTTTTTGGTAAACTATAACCATTTGATAAAATATTATTCATAGGTTTATTATTCGTTTTGGGTTCTTTTCTCCGCAGTTTAGTTTTTACTATAATCGTTTAGCAAAAAAAGTACTTTCGGGAATTTCCCTGTTTCGGTCGCATATCGACGCTTGGGTTTCTTTCCGGTGTTCCGGTAGCGGGCGGGGCCGGAATCGGTCTCCGGCCGGTTTTCTTCCGTCTCCATTCTGCGGGGCGTGCATCTCCTGTTTCTGACAGCGTCCGGTCGCTCCGGCAGTCGTATGATTCCTTTCCTATGGCAAAGGTACCTCCGGGGGCCTTCCTCCCGGCTCATTTGTCATAGGAAAGTTTTCATACTGGAGCGACGTAGACGCAGAAAGAGAAACCTCTGGAACCAAAAACAAAAAATGACAACTAATAAAATTACCAAAATGAACAACGAAAAACTAACGATCAATCGGCATTGCGACTGGCTCGACAACCCGATACATACCGGCATAGTCGATCCCGAAACCGGCAAAGAATACATTCTGTCGGGTTACTACGAAGACGAGACCGGCAACAGGCATTTCACGCACCAGCAGGCGCAGTTAATCGTCGCCCGCACGCCGGGATGGGAACCCTGCACGGATGAATTTCACAGACTTTTGGCTAAAACCGTATGGGACAGCGATACATGGAAATGGAAAGCCGACGTGCTGAGCACCGGCCTGAACGGATTCGAGTACCTGACCCAAAAATTAGGGTATGAACTCGGAGGCTACCGCAACCGCGAATACGACAGCGGCGCATTGTACAGCGTCGGCTACGGCGGGTACAGCTGGTCGTCCATGGTCGCCGTTAGCAGGTATTACGCCTACGGCCTGAACTTCACCACGACGAGCCCCGATCCCAGCTACACGTGCTACCGCGCCAACGGCTTACAGGTGCGGTGCCTGATGAAAAACCAACCTCACAAATCAAGATGATGGAAAACCTGAAATTCAAAGGAACGCCGGGGCCGTGGGAACCCGACTACAAAGACGGGGTGTGTTTAGGTGTTAAGAAAGTCTATTTCTACAAGCCACCAAAAGTGATAGTAGATTCAATACTTCCTAAAACGTTAGAGGAGTACTGGTGTCAAAAAGAGGATATAGAAGCTAATGCCCGCCTTATCGCTGCTGCTCCGGAGATGCTGGAGGCATTATTGCTTTTCGTGGAAATAGAAGGTAAAGAATATGAGATGAATGAGGGGGCGGAGCTGGTAAGAGACAGATTCAGGCTCAGAGACAAGGTAGATAAAGCAATTATAAAAGCACTGGAGGGATAGCCATGCGAGAAATCAAATTCAGAGGCAAACGCCTCGACAATGGGGAATGGGCCTACGGGGATTTAATTCAAAATCCCGAAAACACTTCAATTTATTGGACAGAACCGTATTGCGGAACTTGGCAAGACAAGAAAGTGAAAGTCGATCCTGAAACCGTCGGCCAGTTTACAGGTCTCGAAGACAAGAACGGAGTGGAGATTTGGGAGGGGGATATAGTCAAATGGGAGAATATGATGAAAACCCCTATGCGTAGTGTGATTCGCTACATATACAACGGATTCAAGTTTACGGATTTCGATGGTGAAGATCAGGAAATATGGTGTGGTGTCTTTGAAATCATCGGCAACATCCACGACAACCCAGAACTGGCGAAAGGAGGCGAGAAATGACACGCGAACAATTTGAAAAGCTACCGCTTCGGTTTGTGTCCCACATGAATATGGGGGACGAGCATTGCATCACATACAAAGCATACACTTTCATTGGAGACCTGTTCGTATGCGTACATCAACCATACGAGGACGGAAGCCCAAAAGGGAGAAAAATCACCCACTATGAGTTGAACGGGAAAATATATAAATCACTCGACAAACTCTTGCAAGCAACAGAAGCAGGGAATGAATGACACTCCGAAAATATGAAACCCTAAAAAATCAGCAACGGTAAAATGAACTGGACCGCTTACGCCCCTGAGCTGGTCGTCCCCGGAAAGCGGGTGCTCAGCTATCCCGACCACCTCTATAACATCCGCACCGGAATCGTCGTCGGAGCAGACCGGAACCACGTGCAGGTAGATTACGAGGGCTACGGCCGATGCACGATCAAACGACGCAACGGAAAATTATGGAACGAAAACATAGACACCTCGCTCGACGTTCAACTGATCGAAGACACACAGGAATAGCCATGCCCAAAGCGAAATACAGAATCCGGAAAGCCATCTGCGATGAACGCCCTGACAAAGCCTGCACGACCGGATTGCACCGAAAACTCAAATGCGAAGCGGATTGCCGGATCGCGAAAACCATAAAAAATATGAAACCATGAAACGCCTGGATGCGGTGGAAATCGTGATCGGAATCGACCCCGACGTAGACAAAAGCGGGGTGGCATTTCTTGAATGCAGCACGCGAAAACTCGAAATCGCTACCCTTCCTTTCCCCGACCTGCTGGATTACCTGCAATGGGTCAAAAAACAGGCCGGGGACAACCCTCGATCCGTTCGGGTCATCATCGAAGCGGGATGGCTCAATCCCTCTAACTGGCATCTCACTGCGCGGGATACGCGTGCCGCCTGCGCCGCAAAAGGCAATCACGCCGGCCGAAACCACGAAACCGGACGTAAAATCGCAGAGATGTGCGACCACTGGCAAATACCCTGTGAGCTGGTTAAACCTCTTGCGCTCAAGGTGAGAGGTTTTCATCTGTGGAAAGGGAAAGACGGGAAAATCACTCAGGAGGAACTCGCCGCGTTCACCGGCATCCGCGGCCGAACCAACCAGGAGGGACGAGACGCGGCTCTGCTGGCCTGGACCTGGGCCGGGTTCCCTACATGCCGGATGCCGTTACCGTAAAAGAGAGATACCTGGCGGAACCCGGCTTCGACGATCCGAAGACACTGCGCTGCGAAGACCGCATATCGGCATAGAGACTTGTAAGGCGGACGGAATAAAAACGGCCGAAAAATTGCTTTGTTATCAAATATTGGTAACTTTGTAAAAAAGGAGAAACGGTATGAAAACGACTTCGGTAGCCCTCGGCGCTTATTTCGAGGATTTCATCAAAGCGAAAATCGCGCAGGGGCGTTACAACAACGCCAGCGAAGTGGTCAGAGCCGGGCTTCGTCTGCTGGAGGAGAACGAAAGCCTCATCGCGACACTGCAAGCCGCCGTCAAGGAGGGCTTGAACAGCGGTATCGCGACGGATTTCGATCCGGAACGGCATCTTCAGTCCCTGAAAACGAAACGGATCGATGGCTAAGCTCCGTTTTACCCGAAAGGCGGTCGAAGACCTGACCGGGATTTGGAATTACACGGCGAACGCCTGGTCGGAATCCCAGGCGGACGAATACTATGGAATGCTGATTGCCGCATGCCGCAGAATAGCGGAAAACCCGCCGGCCGCGGGACGCAGATACGATGAGGTGGCGGAAGGACTTTTCGGCGTCAAGGCCGGAAGGCATATCCTGTTTTATCGTTCGCAGGATCCGGACGGAGTGTTGATCATCCGAATCCTGCACGAACGTATGGATTTGAAAGCCCGGATCGGAGAATAAACTTGTTACAGAAACCGTACGAATGGTTTTGGAGGCATGAAATCCACCTTTGGAAACAAAGGCGGATTTTTTTGTTTCATAACCATAGGTCCGGGCCATGCGCAGGGACGGAGCCAGGCCTGCGCAAGGGAAAAGATCAACGAAGGCGGTGGACGAACCGAGCGTAATACTCGAAGTCGAAACGGCTTACCGCCAGATAGTCTCCGCCGCTGCCGCTCAGGCGAACCCGATGATAACGAAACGAGGAGGGCGTGCGGCGAATATACGGCAAATCCGGCTCGCTGCGCAACGCCGTCCAATGGCTCCCGTCGTCGGAACCCTCGATGCTCAAAACAAAACGACGACGGTCGCCCCAACGCATCCGGGCCGCCAGCGTCTCGATCCGCTTGTACTCCAACGACCCGAACTTCAGCGGACGGGTTGCCGCTCCGCATTCTGCCACCGGAGCCGATATGTCTTCCTCCGACAGCGAAGCAATGCCGCCGCCGACCACAATCCGGTCGAAACAAGGCTCTACCGCCGCCTCCCAGTCGCGGCGGCTCCAATAGCCACCCGACAACGAATAAAGCCAGGCATACGAATAGGCCGGATTGTAAACGACCAGTTCCGACTCTTTCCGGTTGAACAACAGACGCGACGACCGCACTCCGACAACGAGTACCTCTTTTTGATTAGATCATTGTTTAATATATTTACATCTGGGTGTCTTGCCTCGTGAATAAACGAACTGTACGTTTTCGTAATCTTTGAGTTAGTTGCCACAAGCGCATTGTAAAACGATATTCTTTTGTTGATTCCCAATGCCTAACTTCTTGAACACCTTCTTCTATAATATGTTGCTCTAAGAGTGTAATATCCCCCTTCTGTAATTGATAGTTGTGAACTATATACCGCAAAGATTCTATAAGATATTTATACTTTTCATATTTTCTTTTCTTTGGATATATAGTTGTAAACCAAATAAATATAGAGATTATAAAGATATAAAACAACACTATTATTTGTAGTTTGTAACTTGGCAATTCGAAGTATGTTGACACAAGAGTTCCGATTAAAGCTAATAATAGGTCGTATCTTTTGTTAGAACGATATTGGGTTGCTTTTATTGAACATAAATTTATCAACTCATGCAGGATTTGTTTGTTTGCATGTGTAGAATTGTCAAAATACCCCAGTTCTTTTAGTTTATTTAGTAATACAATGCGCTTATATACATATGCTAGTAGAATTTGGTCTTTGTTATATGTGTATTGGACGCTATGGGGGCTACATATAGATAGAGGATATATTAGGATAGCGAAAGCTAACCATCCTACCCAGAGCCATTGACTTTGATTACAATACATAAAAAGCCCAGGTATTATAACTATAAATAAGATATAGCCTACGATTAAGCATCTATTCACAAACTGTTCGAATATTGGCTTGATGATTCTTATTTTCCCATCTTGTTCGTCTTGCTTGAGGTTAATATCTGTGTAATAAAAACGATAGAGTTGTTCGGGTATCATAGACGTAAATGGAATGATGAAATTGTTGTTGCTTGTTTATCTTGTCAATTATTGTTGAGTATTAAACTTCGGAGAACTAAAAGGATTCCTACACCCTAAATGCTTGTAGACATTTCATTATTGAGATAATCAATGACTTTCCGGTTGGCTTCGTCCACTTTCCGCTGGTCAAAGTCAATGTAGATATCAGTCACGGTGTTGCCTCCATAGCCCAGTGCTGCGGCAATCG
>ENA-ORMO01001880-ORMO01001880.1-human-gut-metagenome-genome-assembly--contig:-NODE-1880-length-19654-cov-8.422368_pt1 | contig 19654 bp, 12 predicted proteins | sample MGYA00242106_ERZ509001 | MGnify/ENA primary metagenome ERZ509001 (study PRJEB26280, sample SAMEA2338736) | human gut metagenome | biome: human gut; feature: human-associated habitat; material: faeces... | reverse complement strand
ATCGGATCATCTGCCAGCACAGTTCCCACTCCAGCCATAATCCCTGTATATTTCAATCTCTGTTTCTGCACATGCATTCTGGCAGCTTCGCCTGTCACCCATCTGGATGCGCCTGTATAAGTGGCAATTTTTCCATCCATGGTCATCGCATATTTCATGACTACATATGGTTTTTGATTCTGTATGTAATAGAAAAATGCTTCATTGAGTTTATCGCACTCTTCTTTTAAAACGTTTTCCGTTACTTCGATCCCATGCTCTTTCAGAATCCGGATTCCTTTTCCTGAAACCAGGGGATTAGGGTCCGAGGAACCAATGATCACACGTCTGATCCCCGATTCCAGGATTGCATTGACACACGGAGGCTGTTTCCCGTAATGGCAGCAAGGTTCCAGAGTAACATATATGGAGGCACCTTCTGGCTGTTCTGTACATGATGCCAGAGCTTCCCTTTCTGCATGAGGTTCACCGTATTTTCTGTGATATCCCTGGCCAATGACTTTTCCTCTTTTGACGATCACGGCACCTACCATTGGGTTAGGTGCTGTAAATCCCATTCCTTTTTGTGCCAGTTCTAACGCCATTTTCATATATTGCCTGTCTTTTTCCATATCCGTTATATCTTTCAATCCCTCATCTCCTGTTCTTCTGATGGTACTGATGATACCAAAAAAGCCCCGGTGTCTTTCAACATCCAGGGCCTGTAAATTAATATCTGTTTGAATTATCTTCGTGTGAATCTGACTTTTTGCTTCATCATTAAAACTGCTTTGATGATATAAAAAAGCTCTGGAATAAATTTATTATTCCAGAGCAGTCGCTTTCACAGATCAGTTAATTCTTCTGTATCTCTACTACTATCTTCTTTCATCCAGACTGTACTGTCGGCTTCGGAATTGCACCGAATCATACCTTACGGCTCGTGGGCTTTACCACCGGTAGGGAATTGCACCCTGCCCTGAAGATCTTATTTTATTTTTATCAGCAATTTTTACAATTTACCTTGCTGATGTCTGACAGTATACTCTTAACTTTTATCTCTGTCAAGATTTTTTTCAGGAAAGTAACCCTCTTACCATCTCTGCATTAAATGTCACACCTGTCAGGTGATCTACTTCAATCTGATACAGGGCATTGGCTGCGATATGCTCTGCTGCCTGTTCCAGATCACGAATACCGCTTGTATTTTTATGCAATTCAACGATGGCATCCAGACCGTCTTCTGTTACTACACATTCTTCTGCTTTCAGGCTCATGCGTTTCAGAACTTTCGGAAGAACGTATTTGGAGAAGATAATCTTCTTCTCTTCTGATGTATAATCCGGGATATCGATCACCGCGAAACGGGACATCAGAGGTGCGCTGATCTGGGATTTATCGTTTGCCGTAGCAATAGGATAAACGCCCACTGTGGGCACCATACATTCCATATAGTTATCTGTAAATCCAAGGTTGTCAAGCAGAGTAAGAAGTACGTCTGCAGGGTTTCCGTTGCCCTTACCTGACGCTGCTTTATCAAGCTCGTTGATAATAAATACAAGATTGGATTCTCCTGCTGCCGAGAAGGCTTCCATGATGATTCCGGGCTTTGCGTTTGCATAGATTCTGGAACTTCCTGTAAGCTGTTCCGGATCATTGATGGAACTCATGTCCAGAGTTGTCCAAGGCAGTTTCAGAATACGGGCAACTGCATAGGCAATCTGAGATTTGCCTGTACCTGCAGGACCTACAAGGAGAAGTCCGTATGCAGGAAGTGTATGGGTACGGTTGATCTGGATGATCGTTTCAATGATACGCTGCTTTACAGATTCCATTCCGTAGAGTTCCTCATCAAGGATCCTGCGGGCTTCCTGAGGATCAATTGCTTCAAAGTAATTGCTCTTCCACTGTACATTCATCATGATGGAAAGTGCTCTCTGAGCATGACGTCTCTCCTCCGGAGATACTTCGTGTGAACGGGCAACTGCAAGGTTTCTTCTCGCCCAGAGACGGATATTGTCCGGCAGTGTTCTGCCTGCGCAGGTCATAAAATCAGTGATGCTCTGAATGCTTGTCAGCTTCATCTCGTCCCCTGTTTCTTCCTCGTCTTCATCCTCAACAATCTCTGCAGGTGCACTGCTTGCAAGAAGTCTCTCGATCATAAACTGAAGAAATCCGTCCTCTGCGGAAAGTTTCGTGCCGCCGCCAAAAGCAGTCTCACGAATCTTATAAACTGCATAACCATTCTCTTTATTCTCTCCTGAAAGACGCACATTGATATGATTCTCCCCAAGCCATTTCAGAAGACTTACAAATCTTGAATCAATACTGATGATATCTGCACTGAAAACTCCGTCATCCTCTTTAAATTCAAAGGATGTACGTTTGATCGGATTAGTAAAAATACCGCAGGAATGATGTTTCCACTGACGGCTGCTGTTATCCAGGATCATGATCGGTTTCTCAGGGGAAGTCTCCTTTTCATTGGACTGGAACGTAGTGTAGGTACATTCAGACTGTACGCCTGTTTTCTTGTCTGAAGCACCGCTGAAATCAAATACTGGCATGGTAAATACTCCTTTTATCTTATCATGTAATGCATGACATATTTCTATTACACATCTCTGCAATCCTGTCGGAAGCTATTTATTATTCTAGCAGAATCTTTTCTTTTAATCAATTCTGTAAATGTATTTATTGCATAAATATTCAATAAATTATATCCTGATTTATTCCCCCAAAATCATTGACGGTAACATTCGCAGGCCTTATAATAATAGTAACTGAGAATTTCCAGAAACTCTCTGGAAAATCGAAATTTACTTTTAGGAGAGCAAAATGAGCAAAATTATTTTAACCGGTGACCGCCCAACAGGCCGCCTTCATGTTGGACATTATGTTGGTTCATTATCCGAGCGTGTTCGTTTACAGAACTCCGGCTTATATGATGAAATTTATATTATGATCGCAGATGCACAGGCATTAACAGATAACGCTGAACACCCTGAAAAAGTTCGCCAGAACATCCTTCAGGTCGCCCTGGATTATCTTGCATGCGGCATTGATCCTGAGAAATCCACTATCTTTATCCAGTCCATGGTTCCGGAGCTTACAGAGCTTACTTTTTATTATATGAACCTTGTTACTGTGGCACGTGTACAGCGTAATCCTACAGTTAAATCTGAAATCCAGATGCGTAATTTTGAGGCAAGCATCCCTGTTGGATTCTTCTGCTATCCGATCAGCCAGGCTGCAGATATCACTGCATTCCGCGCTACTACTGTTCCGGTTGGCGAAGATCAGCTTCCAATGCTCGAGCAGTGCAAGGAGATCGTCCACAAATTTAATACTGTTTATGGCGAAACTCTGACAGAGCCTGAGATTATTCTGCCATCCAATAAAGCATGCTTACGTCTGCCAGGTATTGACGGAAAAGCAAAAATGAGCAAATCTCTCGGAAACTGCATCTACCTTTCAGATGAAGAAGCTGATGTTAAGAAGAAGGTTATGTCCATGTTCACAGACCCGAATCATCTTCGTGTGGAAGATCCGGGACGTGTGGAAGGAAATCCTGTATTTATTTATCTGGATGCATTCTGTAAACCGGAATATTTCGCAGAGTTCCTGCCTGAATATCAGAATCTGGATGAACTGAAAGCTCATTATACACGCGGCGGTCTGGGTGATGTCAAGGTTAAGAAATTCCTGAATAAAGTACTCCAGGCAGAGCTTTCTCCAATCCGCGAGAGACGTAAATACTGGGAACAGCATCTTGATGATGTATATGATATCCTCAAAGAGGGAAGCAAGGTTGCTGAAGCAAAAGCTGCACAGACACTTCATGATGTTCGTTCAGCAATGCAGATCAACTACTTTGATGATAACAGCTTAATTAAATAACTATATATTAGTGTGACGCATATTTTGCGTAAAGCATTTTTCAAACACACTCTAAAACAGGTTCAGACAAAAACATTCTGCTTACGTCTGAACCTGTTCTGTTATTTCTTCACAGATTTTCTTCTCTTCTTTTTCTCTTCATAAAGGGCCTCATCTGCATCTTTTAATACATCTGAAATTACCAGATCACTACCGCAACGGATAACATGATATCCTATCGACAGTTCCACATAATATGGTTTGTCAGAATCACTGTTAAACTCATCGCTCTCTCTTCTCACCTGTTCCCGGATTCTCTGTCCGTCACCTGCATTTCCCGGAAACATTGCACAGAACTCATCACCGCCAATCCTTCCTGTAACTCCACTGTCTCCCACTGCAGACTTTAAGACTTCCGCACATCGTCTGATTGCAAAATCCCCCTCTATATGCCCAAAAGAATCATTGATTTCCTTCAGATGGTCCAGATCAGCAAACAGAACTACTATTTCTTTACCCGCATTCTCTCTGTTCATCTGTACCGCTTTTTCCATAAAACCTCTGCGGTTCAGAGATCCTGTCAGCACATCAGATTCAGAAAGAAAATTCAGAACTTCGTTCTTCTCTTTAACTTCTCTGACCAGTGCTTCCAGTTTCTGCTGCATTCTGCGCTGTTCTTTTGACATCTGATACATACGAAGCATATTTCCAATCTGTCTGCTGATCAGATAAAAGAGAGACAGATTTGCAGGGTTAATCTCTGCTACCAGAATTCCATACTGCATCTCACCTGAAAACAGACAGAGAATCGTTGCCACATAATTCTGGTCATCTTCCTTTCTGCACACGATTCTGCCACTGCCTGCATATACAGCAGAAACCTCCGGACGTTCATCCTCTTTGTAGGAAATAATCTCCTCGCCCATCTGATATGCTGCCAGATACATTTTATCCGGGCATTTCCATTCTTCGTTTCTGTAATGAGCAATTGGTTCCTTAAATATATAAAGATAGGAAGCCTTCGCGTTCAGAGCATTGAGCTTTACAAGTGCACGTCTGTACATTTCCTGCTCATCATTCATATGACACAGCATATCCTTGGAAATCAGCGGCACAAACCAGCTCTCCTGCTGAAATGTGCTGAAATGTTCTTTTTCCCTTTTTATGATATATGCTATGATCTTGTCATTCATCAGCCGTTTTCTCAGAAGTAAATTCTGGACAATTTCCCTGTCTGCTCTTTTCTTCTGCAGTTCTTTCTGGATACATTCATCCACAAACTGGTCAAATACTGTCATCAGAGAATGGCCGCTGATCATTCCGTCAAGATTACTTACAAACAATTTCTGCAGATTTCTTTTTATATTTTCTTCACTTTCAGGAATACGGAAATCTACTTTAAGAATAGCCCGCAGATACTCTCTGGTTTTCTCTCTTAATCTCTTATCCGAATTATCCGGAAGTATTCCTTTTACCATACTGTCCAGATAATGTTCTGCGATATCTGTCCATCCCTCTTCTTGTCCGAGAATGGAAGTTTTCTCATAAATCTTCCTCTCCACACGGCATCCACAGGATTCTCTGATCTTTACTCCTGCCGGCACTACAATAGAATGACATTTCTTTCCTTTACAGAGTTCTACCGCACCGATCACTGCCATATTTCCCATATCAAATGCATTCTGCAGTACAGTTGTCAACGGAGGATTCATAGACTCAGCCAGTTTCCAATCATCAAAGCCTGTAATTGCAATATCCCTTCCAACAATTTTTCCTCTTCTGGTGCATTCCCTGTATGCAGTCTCTGCCATCACGTCATTCGCACAGATCATCGCTTCCATATCCGGATATGCATCCAACAACTGATTCACCTGACTCTGTACACAGGAAGAATAATCTCCATAGGCAATCCTGTCAGCACCAAACTCAAGGTCATATTTCTTCATCACATCATATACTGCCTGCCTTCGTTCTCTGGCATCTGTATTACCGTGAGGCCCTGCCAGATAGGTGAAGTTCCTGTATCCGTGATCTTTTACCAGGTGTTCTGCGATTGCATACATTCCATTGTAATTATCTGCAATAATCGAAGTTGCGGTTCCTGTTTTGTCCCTCTCCTCTAAAATAACACGCGGTTTATTTTTGTATTTTTCCAGAAATACAGCACTCTCTTTCTCATCGAGAAATATACAGAGTGAACCATAGGCAATGATCAGTGCGTCCAGATCTGCAAACGCTTCATAATCGTATGCCGCATTAAATTGATAATCATAATCGTCCTCTGTATCTTCTCCGAAATAAGATTTATAATAATAACTACTGTGAATTCCAAGGAAAAACAGTACATTTACACTCATAGATTCTGCTGCGTGGAAAATTCCCTGCATCAGGTCCATAGTATGGGGAGAATTAGCATTTCCTATCATTACACCAATCGTATATTTTTTATTCACGATCTCTGCTTCCTTTCGAAAAGCCTTTGTTTTCGTTTCATTTTATAATAAATTCGATTGGTCTTCAATATATTTTGGTTATTTTAACTCAATTTTCACATTGAATGACAACAACGTCAAAATACCTTATTCCGGATTTCCGGTAATAATCTGATACCACTTAATCTCATTTGCTTCCAGATGTAACCGGAAGCTGCTTCCATCACCTCTGTAAACTACTGTATCCTGTGGTTCGTAAGTGTTGTTGACTACGCAGTATTTTCCATTTTTTACGTAAGCATGTACTTCTACATTGTAGTTGGTTGAATACCAGCAGTGAAGTTCTTCCTCTGCGGATGCTGACCAAAGGACTGCACGATAAAGCACGCGGCTGTTCTTGAAGCTGTATGGAAGTCCACTGATATAAACGCCTCTTCCTTTACCGAAAGTCTTTACAGCCATCTGCACTTCCTGGTCTTTCTGGATTAAGATTTCTGTTTCCGGTAAGGCATAAATGTTCTTCTTACCTTCACCAAAATCAACCTCGCCTTCTGCATCTTTAAGGATGAAATGATCTCTGTGTTCTTCCCAGTTATATTTATCGGTATTCAGGTTAAATCCATGTTCTTCTTCTACTCCAAGTACATCATCTAACTGAATGAATCTGCCCTGCCACTGATGTGCTGCCGGTTCTCCTACACCGATAAATCCACCGCCATTATATACAAATTCTCTGACTGCTGTGATGATTGTTTCGTCGATCCAGTTCTCGCCGCCTGACTGTGCAGTGTCCGCATCTCCTACATTGATCACTACGTCAAATTTCTTCAGAAGATCTTTGTCTGCTTTGATATCGTCAAAGCTGATAAATGATACATCAAACGGTGCGCCGCTTAATGCTTCGATAATTCCAAAATAAGAATAATTCTGCTTGTAATAGATGGCGTGATGTACCATATGGTTACCCCATGAACGCATCTTTCCCCAACAGTTCAGAACTGCCACACGTTTCACGCAATAGGGAGTTGTTCCCTGAATATTATCATACAGAGTACGGAATTCCTCACATACTTCTTTGATATACTGTACAAAGTCCGGGAATTCAAGGGCAAGTTTCAGATATCCGCCGTAGCCTATTCTCTGGATCGGGCTTCTTAAGATTGCTCTTCTTGCTGTTACCCAGTTCACTTTTGCCTCTTTTACAGGATCTCCTCCTTCATGGAAGGTATCCGGGAAGAAATATGGAAGGAATCTTCCTTCTGTATATTTCACATTTTTAATGTCACTGAACAAGCGTAAGGTTGCTCCGTTTCCAACACTTCCCACTACAGCGTCCAGTCCGATGGATGCAAATTCATCCATAAAAGGTTCCATACCAATCCAGTGATCTCCCATGAACATCATAGCCTCTTTGCCATATTCATGAACAATATCTACCATTTCTTTGGCAAGCTTCGCTACTTCTCTTCTCTGGAATGCCTGGAAATCTTTAAATTCTTTAGACGGGATTCTGTATGTATTGTTCATATATCCCTGATCAATGATATATTCCGCTCTGAAAGGATAGCCCACTTCTTTCTCAAACTGCTCCAGAATATATGGGCTGACAGATGCAGAATAGCCAAACCAGTCTACATATTTCTCTCTTGCAAGCTCATCAAATATAAGGGTAAACTGATGGAAAAATGTAGTGAAACGCACAACATCCACATATTCATGGGTATCCAGGAATCTGCGCAAACGTTCCAGAGAATGAGCTTTTGTTTTTGGCTGGCGCACATCAAATGTGATCTGTGGCTCTACATCTTTCCAGTCATTTACTACTGCATTATACATGTGTACCGGGTCCCACATAATATATGCCAGAAAGCTTACAGTGTATTCATGAAACAGCTTTGCAGATCTGATCACTACATTACCTGTTTCTTCCTCATAGCTCCACAGCTCTGTTGATACCGGTTCTCCGGTGGTGCGGTCTATAACTTCCCACCATCTGTAGATATCATCTCTTGTATTCACTGCCAGCATATCCGGATATAAATGATCCATCAGGTGGATTTCCAGTTTCTCCTCGGTTGCTGTATGGAAGGATGTCATGATATACATCTGCTGGATTTCCTCAGGATGTGCCTTTGCCCATTCATTATCCTTACGGGTTGTATAATAGGTTGCATATATCTTGGAGCCAGTGTCTTTTAATTCCTTCGGAAATTCTGTTCCGTCACAGTCACGAATCGCATCTGCACCCCATTCATCCAGTATCTCCAGTGTCTGTGGCACTACATCCAGATTGGTTGGTATTGTTACACGACCTTTTTTCATTGTTGTTTGTCTCCTCTCTCTGTATAAACCTGTCTTACTTTTTACTTATCTGACCTGATTCTGCTCTTTCTTGCGCCTTATCTGTCTATAGAATACGTTCTTTCCAAAACATTTTCAATTCTCTTTTTGCTTTGTTTTTTAGAAATCTTGCTGTACGCATTAAATTGTGATATTATATAAAAAATGTTATCAGAAATTTTGAACGGAATTCTGCTTTTAATCATAATAACCTATGTTTTTTTAATTTTTATGGTTTTTTTATGCATTTAGTCCAATCGCAACAACTAAACGCAAAACAGATCCCCTTTATTATTTTTGTTCACTTTTTTTGTATCAAACAAAATTACTAAATTATGGAAGACCCTATATTTCCGATATGTCCAAAAACAGGTTACAGCAATTACAAAGGAGGGACTTTTATGAGTACACATTCTCTTCGCTTCAGCCCTGAAGATACTGCTCCACAGGAGGTCACACTTCTGAATGCATCTTCTTCCCTCTATGAAGGTGACTGGTCAAGCATTCCCCACTCCCATGCCTTTACCGAATTATTCTATGTGCGGGACGGACAGGGGGAATTCCTGCTTGAAGATGAAATCTACCCTATTTCAAAAGATGACCTGATCATTGTTAACCCTCACATTAATCACACTGAAATTTCCAGAGGAAACCCACCTCTCAGCTATTTCACAGTGGGCGTAGACGGATTATCTTTCTCTTTTAATGATCAGAAAGAATATCGTATCTTTAACTGCAGAAAAAAGAAAACAGATCTGCTTTTTTACTTTAATGCTCTGTTTCAAGAACTGGATAATCAATCGGAAGGGTACGAAAAAATCTGCAGACATATGCTTAATATTCTGATTCTTCAGCTTCAGCGGATCACAGATTCTCCTTTTGAACTGATCACTGCACAACATCCAAGCAAGGAATGTGCACATATCAAGCGATATCTTGATTCTAATTACGGAGAAAACATCTCTCTTGATCATCTGTCTGCCATCAGCCACCTGAACAAGTATTATCTCAGCCATGAATTTACTAAATATTATGGGATTTCTCCTATGAACTATCTAAACCGAAAGCGGATTGAGGTATGTAAAGAGCTTCTGGAAAATACTGATTACGGGATTTCAGATATTGCCCATCTCACAGGATTCTCCTCTCAGAGTTATCTCTCCCAGAGCTTTCGCAAATCCTGTGGCATGACTGCAGGAACTTACCGTAAACTTAAGAAAAAAAGAAAGGATCCTATTTAATATCATGCAATACACATTTCCAAACTACTATAAAGAATTTTCCTGCATTGCAGGAGCCTGTCCGGATACCTGCTGCGCAGGATGGCAGATCGTGATTGACGATCAGACACTGAAGAAGTACCAGCACTTTAAAGGTCCGTTCCGCAATCGCCTGCACAATGATATTGACTGGAAACAACATGTTTTCCGCCAGTATAACAGACGCTGTGCTTTTCTCAACGAAGAGAACCTGTGTGATATCTACACAGAAGCAGGACCGGAAATGTTCTGCAGAACCTGCAGAAATTATCCTAGACATATTGAAGAATTTGAAGGTCTGCGTGAGATTTCCCTGTCGCTCTCCTGTCCGGAGGCAGCAAGGATTTTACTTTCCCAAAAAGAGAAGGTACACTTTATCACAAAAGAAAAAAAGACAAAAGAAGAAGTCTATGATGACTTTGATTATTTCCTGTTCACTGCACTTATGGACACCCGTGATATGCTTATAGATATCATCCAGAACAGAGCTGTACCCATGCAGAAACGTCTGTGGAAACTTCTGGCTGCTGCACATGATTTCCAGTTATGTGTAAATAAAAATGAACTCTTTAAATGGGAAGAAATGCGAAAACGACATGAAGATTCCGGATACGGAGATAGATTTTGCAACAAAATTTACTCTCGTATAAATGCAGATAACATAGAAAACAGTTCTGCTGCATCTGCCTGCGTAAATACACCAGAACAATTATTTAAAAAAATGTGGAAAACTGTTGTCCCGGAAATGGAGGTTCTGCGCCCGGGATGGCAGGAATACTTAAAAAATTGTCTGACTCCACTGTATAATGGAAATACAGATCCGCAGTCTGACTCCGGAAATCTTTATTCCTGGCAGAAAAGTGAATTTGATTTCTCTTATCCGGACTGGCAGATTCAGGAGGAACAGCTTCTTGTTTACTGGATCTATACCTATTTCTGCGGTGCAGTTTATGATGATGAGATCTTCGCCAAGGTGAAAATGGCAGTTGTGTGCACCCTGTTTATCCATGAATTAAATGTGGGAACCTATCTAAAAAACAACCGGCAGTTTAAGCTGGATGACCAGATCCGTATCTGTTATCAGTTTTCAAGAGAACTGGAACACTCAGATCTTAACCTGAACAGATTTGAAGAATTAATGTCTGAAAAAGAGATTTTCTCCTTTGAAAATCTGCTGAAAATCTGCTGATGCAAATAAAAAATCCAGTTATTATGAGCACTAAATCAATCGGAAGGCCTCTGATGGTCTTCCGATTGATTTTAATAATTAATATTGTCCTCTCATTACTGTATTTTCAGCATATGCCAGAATTCTATCTGTTTTCATTTAGAGCGTGTTTGAAAAATCATTTCAACAATCTGTACTCTCTAATCTACGGATCATAGATACCAGATGTCCGGCACAATTTCGGATTTCTTCTTCTGTAAGTTTACCTTCTTTATATGCCTGGCGAATATTCTTATCATCATCCGGATTTCCAGGCATGATAATGTCATTGCCTGCTGCCACACATTTCCATGGAACGCTTCCATTTTCCGGAACTGTTGTGTTCCAGTCTGACATAATTGCTCCGTCAAATCCCCATTCTTTTCTGGCAACTGTCATGCACAGATCTTTGCTGTTCGCCGCATGAATACCGTTGATAAGATTATAGGAAGTCATAATAGAAACAGGATTTCCTTCTTTTACTGCAATTTCAAATCCGCGGAGATAGATTTCTCTGAGCGCACGTTCGGATACACAGGAGTCAACACCCATGCGGTTATCTTCCTGATTATTGCATGCAAAATGCTTAATTGTCACACCGCATCCCGGCTTACTCTGGACTCCCCTGGTCACTGCCGCTGCAAGCATACCTGACAGATACGGATCTTCTGAATAATATTCATAATTTCTTCCACATAATGGGTTTCTGTGAATATTCATACCCGGTGCAAGCCACAGATTTACATGAAATTCTTCCATTTCTTCTGCGATTGCTTTTCCAAACTCTGTCATGAGATCTGTATCCCAGGTCTGTGCCAGTGCTGTTCCTACCGGAAAAGCAGTACAGTACTGATAATAAGTATCTGCATTCTCATGGTGTACGCCTGGTTCCAGAATCCCATTTTCCAGAGAGCCAAGAACACCCATTTCATAGATACTGTCTGCCTCTTTATCTACTTCATACCACTGTCTAAGGCGGATACCTGCCGGACCGTCCGCCATAACAAGAGAGGGGATTCCATACTCTTCCAAAGTACCGCAGGTTTCACCTGCTGATCCCGGTACTCGAATCCCTGCTGCACCAAGAGTACTGATATTCTCTGAAATCTTTCCATAAAGCAGAGGAATCAGCTCTTCTGTAGTTCTGTCTTCCAGAACAGAAACAAATCTTTTTTCTTCCTCTGTCAGATTTTCCTGATTTTTTCCGGCATTTTCCGATTTTGCCGGTATCATCGCAGGTTTAAAATAATATTCCGGAACCTGCGCTGTTATCAGTTTTTCCTGTCTCTGCACAGATTTTTCTTTCAATTCTTTTGTCAAATGAATCTGTTCCAGTTCTTCCTGAAGCGGGCAGATTTTATCCATCTGTTCCAGTACTGTATCATCTGAAACTACCAGAACTGCTTCCAGTTTCAATTTGTCTGAACTGTTTCCGACCAGAATGCCATATTTGCCTTTTTCCACTATCCATGTATGTGTTTCCTCATTGAAAGAAGCCAGTTGTTTCTGTGGAATCTCAACAGTAAGTGTTTGTGTTTCTCCCGGCTTCAGAAGTCTGGTTTTTGCAAAACCTGCCAGTCTCTTATACTCTTTTTCCAGTTCTGTCTGCGGAAGCGTAACATAAATCTGTACCACTTCTTTACCAGCATATTCATTTCCTGTATTTGTAACCTGAACCTCTGCTCTGATCTTACTTTCTTCCATATTTATGCTACAACACTTCATCTCAAACATAGTATAAGAAAGACCAAACCCAAACGGAAACATCACCTTTTTGTCAAAGCTGTCAAAATATCTGTAACCTACATAAATACCTTCTTTGTATTTTTCCTTTTCCAGATTGCCATTCAGATACCCATACTCTTCTGAAGCCGGATAATCCTCGTATCGCCTTGCCCAGGTTGTTGTCAGTTTACCGCCCGGCACTTCTTTTCCCAGAAGTACATCAGCCAGGGCATCTCCCCCTTCCTGACCAAGCTGAGAAATATTTAAGATTCCTTTTATATTGTCTGTCTGTTCCAGAATATCTGTCAGCTCCACAGGACCACCTGCATTAAGAATAAGGATCACAGGTTTGTTCATTTCTGCAAGATAACGTAAATCTTCCTCTTCTCTCTCGCTTAAATAGTAATCTCCCTTTACTTTGCGGCGGTCTTTTCCTTCTCCTGAAATACGACTGATCACGTAAATCACCACATCTGCTTCACAGATATCTTCCTCTGCCACCTTACGTCCCAGCGGCATTGCAAAAGGATTCTCTGCATAGGCATCAAAAGGATTATCTACTTTCTTAGCTTCTTCCAGAACTTTTTCTTTCCACGCCTCTCTCGCCTGCTCATAGCGATTGTGATAATCGCTGATCCAGTCTTCGCTTACAATTTTTACTCCTGCTTCTTTCAGTCCCTGATAAATAGAAATATTCTTTCTGTTGTTAACATCTCCAGAACCAATTCCACCCTTTACGGTTTTCTCTGCTCCATACCCAAGAAGTGCAGCAGCTGTATCTTTCTTTAATGGAAGGATTCCTTCATTTTTCAGCAGAACAATGCCTTCTGACGCCGCTTTTCTGGCAAGCTTTCCATGCATCAGTTCTCTCTCTGACGGCTGTTCTTCTCTAGTTCCACTGTAAATCCATTTCTTCATATAATTATACTCCTGTTTTTAATATTATAATTCTCATGAAAAGAACCTCCATAGCATTCTCTCTATGGGGGTTCTTAATTCTCATTATTCTTTTACACCACCAAGTGTTACACCTGCAATAATGTATTTGGATAAAAGCAGATATACAATAATGATTGGCACGATCGCAACAGTGATCATCATGTAAATTTTACCCATATCAAAGTTCATATAATCAGCACCACGCAGAGTTGCAATCAGGATCGGCACTGTCATTTTGCTCTTTGACTGAATGATCAGGGCAGGAACGAAGTAATTGTTCCAGGATCCTACGAAAGTAAAGATTGCCTGTACTGCTACTGCCGGTTTCATGATCGGAAGTACAATACTGTTAAAGGTTCTGAATTCTCCGGAGCCATCAATTCTTGCCGCTTCCACAAGGGATAACGGAAGGGAAGACTGAAGGTAACTGTACATAAAGTAAAAGACTGCCGGAGATGCAATGGATGGAATGATCAGCGGAAGTAAAGAGTCATACATTCCCATCTTTGTGATCAGTCGTAAAAATCCCATTGCTGTTACCTGTGTAGGCATAACAAGAATTGCCATAATAAAGGTAAAAGCTGCTTTCTTCATTTTAAAATCATAAGCATATAGACCATAAGCTGTCAAAGAAGAAAAATATGTACAAAGTGCAGCACTGCAGGAAGATACAACAACACTGTTAAGAATACCGCGGAACATTGGGAAACTTCCGTCATTTGCCACATTCTTCAGATTCTCAAGAAAATATTTTCCGGGAAGTGCTGAAAATCCTTTCTGCAGATCCGCATGGGAACGTGTTGCATTTACAATCAGAATGTAAAAGAAAAACAGACACAGGAAGGATAAAAAGATCAGCACAAGATGAACAAAAATACTGCGCACACGACCTGATGTATTTGATTTCATAGTTTATCTCCTCCTTCTTTCTTCTTTTGCTTTTTTCTTTGCAGCTTTCTTGGAACCATCCGGGTCTGTGTCATTTGTCATCTTATATACGATCATACATAAAATACCGCTGACAATAAACAGATATACGGACAGTGCACCTGCCATACCATAGTTCTTGCTCTTTAAGTGGCTGTTCAGGAACATGATCAGAGTCATAGATGTACGGTCTGGATTTCCCTGTCCATTTGTAAGAATCTGAGGAACATCGAACATCTGAAGACCACCGATGATAGATGTGATCAGTGTATAAGCAAGGATCGGACGGATCAGCGGCAATGTGATATAGAAAAATCTCTTGATACTGTTACAGCCATCCAGTTCAGATGCTTCAAAAATATCCATACTGATACCCATAACAGCAGCCATCAGCATAATTGTTGTATTACCAAACCACATCAGGAAGTTCATAAATCCGACCAGAGATCTGGTTCCGATTACAGAACCCAGGAAATCTATCGGTTTTTTAACCCATCCCAGAGACATCAGAATAGAGTTAATCGGTCCGTTGGTAGAGAACATGGTAAAGAACAATAATGCAAACGCAGAAGCCATGATCAGGTTAGGAAGATAAATAACAACCTTGAAAAACTGCTGTCCATGGATCTTCAGACGCGCATCTGTAAACCAGCATGCCAGAACCAGTGCGATCACGATCTGCGGTACAAATCCGATTACCCACAGGATCAGTGTATTAACACTGTATTTGACCATATCTGACTTCAACAGACTCAGATAGTTTGCAATTCCAATAAAATTCGGTCCGATTTCTTTAATTCCTGAACGATAATATTCATAGAAACTATAACGTACAGTATCTACCAGCGGAATCAAAGAAAAGATTAAAAAAGTTATAAAAAATGGAAGGATAAAGATGTATCCCCATTTTGCATAGCTGATGCTTTTCTTTTTTTTCATAGTTCAGCATTCCTTCCTTTACATATTAGTGCCAGACACACATCTCTTTCATGCGTGCCTGGCAAATACAAATGCATCTGTACAGGTTATTTACACCTGAAACTTTTTAACTGTCAATTCAAAAGCGTTTATTATTCAGCCCAGTTAACTTCCTGGATTTCCGGATAACGTTCTTTGATTGCTGTTTCAAAGTTTGATTTTGCTTTGTCATAGTCTACCTGACCCTGGAAGTAATCGCTGAAAGCGTTCTGGATCAGTTCTACACATCCCTGGTCATAAGCAGAAAGTGGTGCGATCTTGATGTTCTCTGCAACCGGTGAGAAATATGTAAATGGATTCTGTCCGCCAAGGAAGTCAGATGCGAAAGTATCATCTTTTGCAACTTCCTGCATACCACTCTTTGTATTTGTAAAGTCAGAATAATCTTTGGAAATCTTTAATAAATTGTCCTTATTTCCTGTCAGTGCAAGAATGATATCTTTTGCATGTTCCGGATTATCTGTTCCTGTTGCTGCATGGATGTAAGAACCGCCCCAATTGTATTCCTGTGGTGGATTTGTAACAGCCCATGCTCCGTCTTCTCCATCCCAGTTTGGTTTCAATGTAAAGTCAATTCCCCATGCCGGGAAGAGGAATGCAAATACTTTGGATTCAGATCCCATAGCTTTGTTCCAGTCATCATTCCACTGACCTTTTACAGTTTTGTTCAGGTATCCTGCATCCAGCCATTCTTTGGAATCTTTGATCCAGTTCATTACCTGCTGGTCTACATTAACAGTTGTTGCACCGTCTTCTACCCATGGCTGGGAAATGCTGTTTCCATACAGTCTGAATGTATCAGCATAAGAAGCAAATGTGTAATATCCTTTTGCTTTCAGTTCTTCAGCTGTAGCTTTTGCTGTATCCCAGTCTTTCATTTTCTTGCCTACTTCTTCAGGATCGTCGGTTCCGAACACATCTTTGGCAATATCACGACGATATACAAGAAGTCCAGGGCAGCACTGCCATGTAGATCCTCTCTGTACTCCATCTGCATCAGATGCAGTTGTTTTTGTAAAGTCATACTGATCTGCAAGATCTTTGTCAGGATCAATTCCAAGATCTTTCAGAGGCATTGCCACATCCGCTGCTGCATCTGTATATTTGTATACATAATCTGTTTCTGATAAGAAGATATCTACCTTATCATCTGCTGATGCATCAGCCTGATTCATAAGAGCTTCATCAAGTTTCTGCTGATAAACACCATCCTGATTTGGATTTATGATCCAGTGAATTTCTGTTCCATCCTTTAATGTTGTTACTGTTCCGTCTTTGGATGTTTCTTTTACTTCAGGATATACTGCTTCCAGACGCTGACGGAATTCATCATTCCAGGAATAAATATTGATTACTTTTCCTTCTTCATCTGCATGTACGATTGTAGCGGTTCCGCCCATTGTACCTGCAATTACGGATGCTGTAAGTAAAACAGCTAATGCTTTCTTTTTCATTAAAAAAGCCCTCCTTTTTCTTTTTTTCTCTTTGTGAGTTTCTTGCCTCACCTGATGTATCAGATTATAGCTTAAACTGCTTTTCGGGTATATTATAATTTCCACCAAAATGTCAGATTCATGACCTCATTGTGTTCTTTTTATATACAGACAGATTTTGTCATTTAATAAGGAAATCTTTCCTAAAATCATAATCTTTCTGTTTTTTTATTAGTATTTTTGTATAAAAAGTACCATTTTTCTATAAATCAGCCAGATGAATATTCGCAATCTGATTCATTACCTGCTCATATATTTTTCTGAAATTGTGTTATTTTATGTCATGATTCTGATACTTACTTCATGTTTCTTATTTCCGAAAGATCTCATTTCCGATATAATTTCCATACAATATTTATGGAAGGAGAAAAATGTTGAAACATATTAAGTTTATTGATAATCATGGAAGCTTTTGTGTGAACAGACCGGAAAATACCAGTTATCTTTATTTTCCTCTTGCATCAGAAGCAGGTCTGAAAAGTTCCGTCACACCAGTGCTTGGAGGTGACAGCAAAATTGATCAGGATACCTTCCTGTTAGAACCGGTCAGTTCCGAAAATCTTCATAACAATCGTTCTTCCAGAAATTTCTGGATCGTAAAAGAAGGACACATTCCTTATTCAGTAACAGGTTCCTCTACTCAGCAGGAAGCCGACCGTTTTACTGACAGGCAGGAAGACAGTGAACTAACCGCCGGATTCATGTGGCAGACTTTGAAAAGGACTTCCAGAGAACTTGGGCTCATCTCCACAGTTACTTCTTTTATCCCCAAAAGTGATAATGTGGAGATTATGTATGTGACGGTTGAAAACCAGACAGATACTGTACAGAAATTTACTGCATATGGTGCAATTCCTGTTTACGGAAGAAGTGCGGATAACATTCGTGATCATCGAAATGTCACTTCCATGCTCCATCGTATCGAGACAACAGAACATGGAATCAACGTCTGCCCCACCATGTCATTTGACGAGCGGGGACATCAGCCAAATCATAAAATCTATTATGTAAATGGCTGTTCCGGAAAGGGAGAAAATCCGATTTCCTATTATCCGACTGTAGAAGATTTTATCGGAGAAGGTGGTACCTATACACATCCACGCACAGTATATGAAGGATATAAAGGAGTTCCCGCACACAGTATGGCAGCAGGAAAGGAAGCAATGGGTGCTTTCTGTTTCTCATCTTTCACACTGGCTCCCGGTGAAAAAACAGGTAAACGTTGACTTCCACACACAGGATCCTGACTTTGACAGTTATATGAAATGGGTAAGTTTCCAGCCATTCCTGCGCCGTTTATTTGGCTGTTCTTTCCTCCCTCATCATGATTACGGACGTGGTGGACGCGGATGGCGTGATCTGTGGCAGGATTGTCTTTCTCTTCTGCTGATGAATCCTCAGAATGTAGGTGCCATGATTGAAAAGAATTATGGCGGCGTACGTATTGATGGTACAAATGCTACTATTATCGGAGACGGTGACGGCAATTTTATCGCTGACAGAAACGGAATCGCACGTGTATGGATGGATCATGCACTCTGGCCACTAATCACGACCAGTCTTTATATTAATCAGACCGGAGATATAGAGATCCTTAAGAAACAGGTTCCTTATTTTAAAGATGCACAAACCATGCGCGGCACAGAAATTGATACTCTCTGGAATGACGCATATGGAAATAAACAGCGCACCGAAGACGGTCAGGTATATACCGGAAGTGTTCTGGAGCACATTCTGATCCAGCAGCTTGCCGCTTTTTATGATGTAGGTGTTCATAATATTTACCGTCTTCGCGGAGCTGACTGGAACGATGCCCTGGATATGGCAGCAGAAAATGGTGAAAGTGTTGCCTTTACCTGTGCTTATGCGGGCAATCTCCATACTCTTGCTTCCATATTACGCCTTATGGAATCTGCAGGCGAAACCAGTATCCCGCTGTTAGAGGAAATTGAAATCCTGCTGAACGACCAGACAGATATGTTTGACAGTGTATCTGAAAAGAAAAAGATTCTTACTGAATATGCCAACAGCTGCAGGCATAACCTAAGCGGCAGAAAGAAAAACTTCTCTCTCTCCACACTTGCTGCCAACCTGATCCAGAAATCCAACTGGCTGACAGATCATATCCGTTCACAGGAATGGATTGATGGCAAAGACAGCGAAGAAGGATGGTATAACAGCTATTACGATAATCATGGAGAGGCAGTGGAAGGTTTCCACCATGAACAGGTGCGTATGATGCTCACGGGCCAGGTTTTCTCTATTATGGGAAATGTTGCCACTGATGCGCAGATCAGAAAAATCGTAAAAAGCGCAGATCATTATCTTTACAGAAAAGAAATTGGCGGTTACCGCCTGAACACAGATTTTCAGGAACTGAAGTTTGATATGGGACGTATGTTCGGTTTCGCTTATGGCGAAAAAGAAAACGGTGCTGTTTTGGTTAAATGTATTTTTTAATTCTACCTTGCAAGAGTAAATTCTATACCTGTAGAA
>ENA-ORMO01001879-ORMO01001879.1-human-gut-metagenome-genome-assembly--contig:-NODE-1879-length-19662-cov-2.291121_pt1 | contig 19662 bp, 20 predicted proteins | sample MGYA00242106_ERZ509001 | MGnify/ENA primary metagenome ERZ509001 (study PRJEB26280, sample SAMEA2338736) | human gut metagenome | biome: human gut; feature: human-associated habitat; material: faeces... | reverse complement strand
CCAGCCGCCATTCTGCATACGTTCATAGTTCCAGGAACCCTGAAGGAAAGTGGAGCGGAGTGCAACAGAACGACGCTCTTTTTTTGTCAACGTAATTTTTTCTGCCATTTTTATACCTCCCTCACTTTTAGTAATCATTTAAAATATCATCCAGTGGATCGCCGATGTTTCCACTGCCATTGTTGTTTCCACCGTTTTCAGACAGTTTAATGTAGATAAATGCGATTGCCAGCGCGATTGCTCCAAGAGCGATCAGCGTCAGGTCGGAGATAGCTGCCAGACAGAAGCCGATAGCGAAGAAAGGCCATACTTCTTTGGTTGCCATCATGTTGATAACCATTGCATAACCAACGGCTACAACCATACCACCACCGATTGCCATACCGTCTGTTAACCATGCAGGCATGGATTCCAGGAATCCCTGAACGGTAGATGCCGGGATAACCAGCAGTGCTGCTGCCGGGATTGCCACACGAAGACCCTGCATGATCAGCGCGATGATCTGCCATAATTCAACGCCTCTGAAATCAGCTTTTTCTGCTGCTGCATCCATACGATGTACACATGCTACAGAAAGAGTACGAACGATCATGGTTAAGAATAAACCTGCGACAGCCAGTGGAATAGCTACAGCGATAGCTGTGCTGACACCTTCTTTACCCTGTCCACCCAGAACAAGGATGATCGCAGACGCTACGGAAGCCAGAGCAGCATCCGGTGCGATTGCAGCACCAATGTTTGCCCATCCAAGAGCGATCATCTGCAGTGTACCACCCAGAATAACGCCGGCTTCAAGATTACCAGTTACAAGTCCAATCAATGTACAGGCTACCAGCGGCTGATGGAACTGAAATTCGTCAACAACACTGCCGATACCAGCAAGAAAGGCAACTATAACAACTAATATCATTGAAATAATTGACATAACGTTTCCTCCTATAATGATAAGTATGCGCTTAAGCTAATTCTGCTTTCGCTTTTTTAATGATTTCTTCCATATTGTCTTTGGAATCACTTGGCACTTTACGAACATCGAAAGATACTCCAAGTTCTTTTAATTCTTCAAAAGCTTCGACATCTGCATTATCCAGAGATAATACTTTGCTGACTGCCACTTTACCTACAGAGTGCGCCATGGAACCCACATTGAGTTCTTTAATGTCCACACCGCCTTTGATTGCTCTTAAAGCATCCTGTGGCGTCTCGAAAAGCAACAGCGCTTTTGTGTTTCCAAAACGGGGATCTTTTGCTACCTGAATCATCTTGTCCACAGGGACAACATTGGCTTTTACCCCTGGAGGCGCAGCTTCACGAATCATGCTCTTACGCAGATCGTCATGTGCAACATCATCGGATACAACGATAATTCTGTTTGGTCCTGTCGTCTTTGTCCATGCAGTAGCTACCTGACCATGAAGCAGACGGGAGTCAATACGTGCAAGCACATATTTGATTTTTCCGTCTCCGACTACAGTTCCTTCCGGCAGAGCACCTGTTGGCTGTCCGTTTGCAGCTGCCGCTGCCGGCGCTTCCGTCTTTGGTTCCAGAGACTCCGGATAAATCCTTACGCCTTCTTTTGCGCTTCCTGCGATCTGTACAGCCAGCTCCTGCGCTGTCTCCATCATCATTCGGGAAGCATAGGCATCGATGAGCATCGGCAGGTTAAGACCGGCAACAATTGCCCATTTGTCTTCGTGACCGGCAATCAGTCCATTAGCCTGATTGAATGGAGTACCACCCCATAAGTCAACAAGAATCAGTACTTCATCCGGATTTTCGAAAGAAGCAACGGCATCTTCCATTTTCTTTCTTACGTCATCCGGACCCTCGTTCGGCTGCAGTGTTACGGCTGCGACATTTGGCTGTTCACCAAAAATCATGGATGCCGACTGCAGAATACCCGTCGCAAAATTGCCATGGGTCGCGAGAATAATTCCTACCATTTCCTAATCACATCCTTTCTCTCCTGTTAGAAATCATTCAGTTAATCTATCTCAAAATTTGAAACAGCTTCTGGCGGAAAACTTCATCAGGCAAATATTCCTGCATCTGAAGCTTTCTGATTTTTTCTTCCACATCCGGATCTGCCAGGATGCGGTAAAATGTGCTGAACAATTGTGGTTTTTCTTTTAATAATTCTGATGATATGGCAAAGAGAAATATACAGCTTACCCGGGAACCATCCCACAGCAGGGGCTGCTTCATTCTTCCGATCACCAGCCTGGTACGCTGAACCAGCGCAGGATTTCCATGGGGCATGGCAATATAGGAAAGACTCGTGGAAGAAGTTTCTTCCCTTTCCAATACCGTCTGTAAATACCCCGGTTCTACAAAATCTTCTTCTGAAAGCGGCTGTACCATGGCCTCTATGGCCGGGGACACCTCTTCTTCTTCCACCGGGATAATGATTGCTTCCAGAATATTTAATTCCAGAAGGTGGTTTACCTGTATCTCCCGGATACATTCAGCAATTTTTCGGAGTTCTCTCTCCGGCAGAGCAAGCGATACATAAATGACCGGAAGCTCTGTTTTCAAAATTCTTTCTGTTGTTACAATACAGTCGCATTCCGGCGACTCCATCTGGCTAAATTCCTGTAAGGAATAAATACCTGCGATTTCCACGTCAGGGATTCTTCTTTCCATTCTGGACTGAATGATCCGACCTGCCGCCGAACCAAAGTGACAGACGATCAGAATCCGAACTTTTTCTCCTTCATCTTTCAGTCTTTCAATGGCCGCCTGAAAATGAATCGCCAGATAAATCAGCTCGTCATCTCTCATGGACAGATCATACATATCCGCCATAAAGTTGGCGGTAATCGCCGCCATCTCAAAACCAAAGGGATACTGTCTTTTCATAGATTTCACCATGTAAAAATCAGATTCCACATTAAGATGGTCGCCCCGAAGCACCGTGGTGTATAAATGTGTGGACAGACCCTGAATCAGTTCTGCATCCTCACTGAGATCCACGCTGAGTTTTTCATGGATTCCCCGGAGAATTTCTCCGATGGGATAACTCATTTTTTCAATAATCTGTTCCTGATTGGCCATCTTCTGCTTGCGAAGAGATAGTAACAACACGTACAGATATTGTATTTCTTCTTCTGATTCCGGCAGCTGCAGTTGATGACACATGACGCACAACCACTCATATAAACCGGCAAAATCCGGCTTTTCCTTTTCCGGGACATACGTCGGCTTTTCTTCACTTTTTCCATCCCCATGGCGGGCAAGAAATAAAAGATAAAGAAATAATTGCTGCAACGATTCATCGGTAAACCGGAACCATTCCATTGTGCGAAGCTTTGTCAGCCCTTCTTCTGCTCTCTTCCCCTGTTCCTCTGTAAAATAATCGAAAATCGGGAAGTGCAGCTGATGAAATTGACGAAGCGCCTGGGTATAATCCTCACCGAAAATATACGGGAACAAAATGCTGACAAACATTTCTCTTCGTTGATCCTGCGTTCCGGCATAACGAATCCCATAATGTCTCTGGGACAAGATTTCCTCCGGATACTTTTTAAAGATCGAAGCCATCTGTTTTTCCGCATAGGATTTACTCACCAGAAGTTCATCGGCAATGTCCTGAATAATCAGGAAATCATTATGAAGCACCAGTAAGAGAAGAAATCTTTTTTCAAACTCCATCTCAAAACGGGGAATACTCACACTCATGATGTCAGCAAACTTTTCCCGCCCTTCGATCATCACCCGGTTTCCAGACAGAAATTGCATGGTCACCCCATACTTCTCCATGGTTTCCGACAGTCTTTTTAACTGATTTTTGAGCGTCTTTACCGATTCCCCCAGATAATCTGCCATGGAAGAAAGTTCCACCGCTTCGTAATCCTTCAGGTATTCCATCATCTCCATATCCCGTTTTGTGAATCTCATGCTCATGGGCCACCCCTCACTTACCTCTAGTAATTTATCAAAAATACCTTTTTAATAAAACTCATTGTTTTTTTCATTTCTGACAAAAAAATGTGCTTTGTTTACAATTTTATTTCATTTGCTTTTCAAATTCAATGATAAAATGCATTAAATTCACAAAAAATATCTTCATTCCATAAAAAAATCACACAATGTACCAAAACAAAGGAGAATCTGCTTTTATTTCTATAAACAGCTTCCCCTTATCTCTTTGTTTTATTCTATTTATGCTGTTTTTCCTTCCGGTTTCTCCCTTTTAAAAATAAAACCAGAATAACGGAAACTGCCACACCCAACAGGATACAGAGAAAATATCGCAAAACGTAATTGGTTGCTCCCAGCAGACCAATGATAAATCCCCCGTGCGGTACGGAAGAGGTGATTCCTGCCACCGCCGCTGCGGCGCCGGCCACCGCCGAGCCCAGAACCACGGAGGGAATGACATTTCCAGGATCTGCTATGGCAAAAGGTATGGCGCCTTCACTGATTCCGATGACGCCCATAAAAATGGTATAAAACCCGGCGCTTTGTTCCTCTTTGGAAAATTTTTTTCTATCAACCAGGGAAGCGATTCCCATGGACATGGGCGCCACCGCTATGGCTGTGGAAGCAATTCCCATAATCTGCGGATTTCCTTCCGCAATGGAAGCCACCCCAAAAAAGAAAGCCACCTTATTGATCGGGCCACCCATATCCACACCGACCATGGCGCCCAGCACCAGTCCCAGCAAAATGGCGGTCTGCGGGCTGGCGGATAAAACCACCAGCATATGGTTCAGACTGCTCATCATCAGAGCAATCGGCTTACCGAGAATACAGATAAAGACGAAGGCCGTCAGGGCCACACCCAACAGCGGAATAATAAATATCGGCATCATCGGCTTCATGGCTTTTGGTACTTTCCAGGTGTTCATCCATTTGACCAGATAGCCCACCAGATAACCGACGATGATACAGCCCAGAAACCCTGTTCCTTCTCCGGTTCCCAGCAATTCTCCATCCATGGCGATCATGGCGCCGATCATAGCCGGAGCAAAAGTCGCCCTTCCGGCAATGGAAAAAGCGAGGAATCCGGAAAGAACCGGATACATCATGGCAAAGGCGATGTCGCCTATGGCTTTGATCCTGTGCCAGAAATCCGAAAAAACCACCATGCCGCCGGCCGAAGCTTTGCTGCCGAAGGTCAGGGAGAAGGCAATGAACATTCCTCCTACCACCACGAAGGGAATCATATAGGAGGCCCCGTTCATCAACTGTTGCAGGGCGGCCACCTGCTCTCCCTTCTTCATCACAGGAAAGGCAACGTTTTCCATGATGTTCTCCTCGTCTTCTCCCTGCGTTTTCTCCATCGTCACGGCCTCGTTTTCCAGACTGGCAAATACTTTTTCTGTGTTTCGCAACACAGGTTTTATCGGCGTCTTCAGCACCTTTTTCCCTGCGAATCGCTCCACCCCATCTACGGCAATATCCGCAGCGATGATCACGTAGTCTGCTTCTTCTATCTCTCTTTTTGACAGGAGGTTTTCCGTTCCCTGCGAGCCCTGCGTCTCGATCTGGATTTTATATCCCAGTTTTTCTCCTGTTTTTTCCAGACGTTCTGCAGCCATGTAGGTATGTGCGATCCCGGTGGGACATTTGGTCACCCCGACAATTTTTAACTGCCGCATTCTTCTGCTCCTTTTTCTTTTTTATTTTCTTTTTTTGCTTTTTCTCCGACTCTTCCGGATACCTGTCCGAATTTCCCCAAATATGGTTTCACAAAAGAATCATGTGTTTTTATACAGTTTCCCGGATAATGTACTGGTAAAGCTGATCTTTATCGCTGCATTTTCTCAGATTGTCCACAAACCGTTCATCCATCAGTCTTCGAAACAGCAAAGACAGTACCGTCAGATAACGGTTATCTTCATCTTCCTGTGGCGTGATAATGGCAAAGACCAGATCCACCGGTTTTCCATCAAGGGAATCCCACTCTACCTTCCACTCAAAACGAATCACCACCACCAGCGGCTCCTTCACTCCGCTGACCCGGGCATGGGGCACCGCAATTCCTTCTCCGCAGCCGGTAGAATCCAAATATTCTCTTTTTTCAAAAGCTTCCAGCAGTTTTCCTGCATATATTCCGCTTTCTTTTGCACAAAGATAACTGATCAGACGCAGCGCTTCCTTCTTCTTTCTGGTCTGTACCTGCACATGATCAAAAACCATCCGCTCTTTTACTAGTCGTTCCACCGGTCTTCCTCCTTAGGTCTTCCAAGATGTCCTTCCTGATATAGTTCAGGCATTTTATTTTTATTGTATAGAAAAGTTGCCCTGAATAAAACGTTTTCTTTTTCTTTCTTTTTCTTTCTCTGTACGTTAAACTGCATGGCCCCCACCAGACAACATGAAGCCTTGCCACCGCAGTGCACTCCCTGTGAAACATTTTTATTTCAAAGGAAGCCATTTTTCATAAAAAAACCACAGCGTCTGCCAAAAGCTCCCCGCTCTTTCACAGGCGGGGCTCAATGCGCAACACTGTGGTTTACTTTTTTATAATTCTGTATATCCTATGATATGCAGATGAATATATTTACAGACACATTTCCACCAGCAATACTGCCAGACAGGCTCCCGTGGCCACAACGATGAGGCTTTTTCTGTAAAACGCCAGCACCACCGCGGTGATCAGACCCGCCCATGCCGATATTTTGCTGCCTGTGGCATACAAAATAGCCGGAAAAGTCATGGCAGATAATACGGTATAGGGAATATAATATAAAAATGACTGAAGAAAACGATTCTTTATTTTTTTTCTCACCAATACCAGCGGAAGGGCGCGGATAAGGTAGGTTACTCCTGCCATTACCAGCAGATAAGGTAAAAATGCAGACATCTCCATTTAGTCTTCCTCCTTTACCGGAAACAGCGCCGCTCCTGCTGCGGAAGCAGCGGCCGCACAGATAATAATGGCAAATCCACTGGAAATCTGTGCAAACGCCGGAACATAATAAAGTAAAATACGCAGAAGTATTGCCAGAATGACAACGGTAAGCACCCTCTGGTCTTCTCTGGATTTTGGAACAAATACCGCAATGAACATGCCATAAAGCGCCACGCCTAGAGCATTGGTTAAAATCTGCGGCAGGATATTCCCCAGAAAAGCCCCCAGCCACGTTCCCGCCGTCCAGCCGAGCACCGGCAGACACAGCAGACCGGCAAAATAACTTCTTTTTATCGGTCCTTCTTTTTGAATGGCTGCGGCAAATATTTCATCCGTGATGCCATAGCTCAGTATCCAGCGCCATATGCCCTGAAATTTTTCCTCTACCTTCTGGGATAAGGAGATGGACATCAGCATATAGCGGGAATTAATGACGAACTGTGTTGCCGCCATCTCAAGAAGCGTACCTGCCCCGGCCATCACCGTCAGACCGGCAAACTGCCCGGCAGAGGTCAGATTCGTCAGAGAAATCAACACCGCCTCAAAAGTGGTACATCCACTTTCCACGGCCAGAATACCGAAGGCGAAGGATACGGCAAAATATCCCAGGCAGATGGGCAGACCGTCACGGATGCCTTTTATCCATTCTCCCGTTTTCATGCCTCATCAATCGCTTTGCCAATATCATTTCGCATATATTTATTGGCAAAATTCACCCATTTTGTTGCAGCATAAGCATTTTTCCGTGCTTCTTTTAAATCGCTTCCCTTCGCGGTAATTCCCAGAACACGTCCACCATTGGTTACTATGCCTTTTTCTGTCTGTTTCGATCCGGCATGGAAACAATAATATCCCTCTTTGTTTTTGAAGTTCTCCAGTCCTTCGATCAGGAATCCTTTTTCATAGGACACCGGATACCCCTCGGAAGCAAGAACAACGCATACGGCCGCATTATCTTCAAACTCCAGAGTAATCTCATTCAGTCGGCCGTCGATGCAGGCTTCCATCACGTCAAGAATATCATTTTTCATTCTTGGCAGAACCACCTGGGCTTCCGGATCGCCAAAACGGGCATTATACTCCAGCACCTTAGGTCCGTCTTCCGTCAGCATCAGACCAGTGAATAAGATACCGGTAAACGGGCGGCCTTCCGCTGCCATAGCGTCGATCGTCGGCTGATAAATATATTGTTCACAAAATTCTTCCACTTCTTTTGTGTAGAACGGACTTGGAGAAAACGTACCCATTCCTCCGGTATTCAGTCCCGTATCTCCATCGCCTGCTCTCTTGTGGTCCTGTGCGCTGGTCATACATTTCACGGTTTTTCCATCACAAAATGCCAGCACGGAAACTTCACGTCCGGTCATAAACTCTTCAATGACCATGGTGTTTCCGGCGTCCCCAAATTTTTTATCTTCCATGATGGTCTTTACCCCATCTCTGGCTTCTTCCAGTGTATTACAGATTAACACCCCTTTTCCCAGAGCCAGTCCGTCTGCCTTTAACACAATTGGAAATTTTGCGTTTTCCAGATAGGCGAGCGCCTCTTCTCCGGACGTAAAATTTTCATAGGCCGCTGTTGGAATATGATATTTTTTCATCAGATCTTTGGAAAAAGCCTTGGAACCTTCGATGATGGCAGCATTTTTACGAGGACCAAACACACGCAGTCCTTCTGCTTCAAAGGCGTCAACCACACCGCCCACCAGAGGATCATCCATACCGATGATGGTCAGATCAATGGCATTTTCTTTTGCAAAAGCAACCAGACGATCAAATTCCATCGCTACAATATCCACACATTCCGCATACTCCGCAATCCCTGCATTGCCCGGCGCACAGTAGATTTTCTCTGCTTTGCTGCTTTTTGCTACGGCCCATGCGATTGCATGTTCTCTTCCGCCGCTTCCCACGATTAATACTTTCATGCTCTACCTCCATCTATCGAAGACAGCTGCACAAACAACTGAACATAACAGTCTCTTCGTGCAGCTTCAACGATACGTTTTTTCCCTGTATATTTCTTATGCCATCCTGTCTTCTGTGGATTCTCCACGGCGTCACTATGCTTCAATCAGCACTGTTCTGCCTTCTACCTGCACCTTTCCATTGGCGATCAGATCAATGGCTTGTGGAAGAATCACCCATTCTGCCTCTTCCATAATTCTTTTTTGCAGGACTTCCGGCGTATCGCCCTGTTTGACGGCCACCGGTTTTTGCAGAATGATCGGACCGGTATCGGTTCCCTCATCGACAAAATGTACGGTAGCTCCCGATACCTTCACTCCTCTGGCCAATGCTTTTTCATGGACATGAAGACCATAGCATCCGGTTCCGCAAAAAGACGGAATCAGAGAAGGATGAATATTAATGATCCGGTTTTCGTATTCTCTGATCACGCATGGCGGAATCACTACCAGATACCCGGCCAAAACGACCAGATCGATTTCCCGTTCTTTTAAGGTTTCCAATAATTTCTGATTAAACGCATCTCTGGAAGGAAAATCCTTCGGCGCCAGCAACAGGGCTTCCGCACCGTACTTTTTCGCTCTTTCCAGAGCATATGCTCCGGCATTATTACTGATGACGACCGAAATCTGCGCATTGGTGATTGTTCCCTGATCAATGGCGTCCATGATGGCCTGAAGATTTGTTCCTCCGCTGGATACGAGCACTGCCAGTTTTAACATAAAGTAACTCCCTTTTCTCCTTCTTCGATCTGTCCGACGATATATGCTGTTTCTCCGACAGCGTTCAGCGCTTCCATGGTTTTGTCCACATCCGCCGGATCAAGGGCAAGCATCATACCGATACCCATATTGTATGTATTGTACATCATTTCCTCTGCAATATCTCCCTCTTTGGCAAGAAGACGGAAGATGGCCGGAACTTCATAGCTGTCTTTTTTCACCACTGCCCGTGCGCCTTCCGGCAGCATACGTGGAATATTTTCGTAGAATCCGCCTCCGGTGATATGGCTGCAGCCTTTGATGGTCACACCGGCTTCTTTCACCGCTTTTAACGCTTTGACATAGATCTTTGTCGGAGTCAGTAACGCTTCACCAAGGGTTTTTCCCAGCTCTTCCTTGTATTCGCTCAACGCTTCTTTTTCCATTGGGAATACTTTACGCACCAGAGAATAGCCGTTGCTGTGGATACCGGAAGAAGCGATACCTACCAGCACATCCCCTGCCTTGATTTCTTTTCCGGTGATCAGATGTTTTTCATCGACGATACCCACCGCAAATCCTGCCAGGTCATACTCGTCCACCGGATAAAAACCAGGCATCTCTGCAGTTTCTCCACCAATCAGCGCAGCTTCAGACTGTTTGCACCCTTCTGCCACACCGCTGACGATGGAAGCGATTTTTTCCGGATAGTTCTTCCCGCAGGCAATATAATCCAGGAAAAATAACGGCTCGCCACCTGCACAGGCAATATCATTTACACACATGGCTACACAGTCAATCCCAACCGTATCGTGTTTATCCATGATAAAGGCCAGCTTTAATTTTGTTCCCACACCATCTGTACCGGATACCAGTGTAGGTTTTTCCATTGTCATAAATTTTTTCAGTGAAAATGCTCCGGAAAAACCGCCGAGATTGGTCAGTACCTCCGGACGCATGGTTTCCTGTACGTGTTTCTTCATTAACTCTACTGATTTATACCCTGCTTCAATATCTACGCCTGCGTTTTTGTAATCCATAACAGACTCCTTTCCTGATTGATGATTTTATCCACTGCTCTTTTTTCCGGGGTTACATCTGTTTTAAATATTCTTTGTAACCAATTTTCTCCAGCTTATCTGCTTTTGCCACCACCTGATCTTTCAGTTTTGCCGAATACGCTTTCAGGCGAGCCAGAAGATCCGCATCGGAGGTTGCCAGAATCTTAGCTGCAAGGATACCCGCATTGGCTGCTCCGTTGATCGCCACGGTAGCTACAGGAATACCGGACGGCATCTGTACGATGGAATACAGAGAATCTACCCCACCCAGATCAGAAGTCTTCATCGGAATGCCGATCACCGGCATCGGGAAAATTGCCGCGCACATTCCCGGAAGATGCGCTGCCTTTCCTGCTCCGGCAATGATCACCTTATATCCTCTTTCTTCAGCAGTTTTGGCATACTGAAAAAATTCTTCCGGCTCACGATGTGCGGAAATAATCGTCATTTCAAAATCAATTCCCAGTTCTTCCAGCACATCCGCTGCCTTGCTCATGATCGGCATATCGGAGTCGCTGCCCATTACAATACCTACTTTAGCCATGTTTTTTCCTTTCCTCTTTCTTTCATGAAGTGATGATGTGTATTTATGATAACAGCATTTTCCTTTATCATACCGGTAAATAAACCTGCTGTTTTACGCCTGCGTTCTTATTTGATAAAAGCGTTTTTCAGATCTTCTTTCATCTCCAGTACGGCCTGACGGCTGGCATCTCCAAAGTTCTCCGGGCCATAAATTTCTGATTTTTTATAAGCGCAGATAATACCACGGCTGGAATTTACAATGGCGCCCAGACCATCTTCGTTGAAAAATGGCGCCAGATCTTTTCCCTGTCCACCCTGCGCACCGTATCCCGGTACAAGAATGTAGTTTTTCGGCATAAGTTTTCTTAACACTGCGCCCATTTCCGGATAAGTCGCACCGACAACTGCGCCGATGTAGCTGTATTCATCGCCCATGTGCTCTTCTCCCCACTGTGCGACTTTTTTTGCCACGATTTCATAAAAAGGCGTTCCTTCCACCAACTGATCCTGAAACTCCCCGCTGGATGGATTGGATGTTTTTACCAGAATAAACATTCCTTTATTTTCTTCTTTACATACCTTAATAAACGGTTTCACTCCATCCGATCCGAGATAAGGATTCACCGTAACAAAATCTTCGGTAAATGGACTGAATACGTGGTCGCCAATGCGGACTTTTCCCACATGACCAACGGCATAGGCCTCAGAAGTGGAGCCAATGTCTCCTCTCTTAATATCTCCGATGATGACCAGTCCCTTACTTTTGGCATAATCACAGGTACGTTTGAAAGCCTTCAGCCCTTCGATACCAAACTGTTCGTACATGGCCACCTGCGGCTTTACTGCCGGAATCAGATCATAAGTGGCGTCGATAATGCCCTTATTAAACTGCCAGATTGCTTCTGCCGCTCCTTCCAGCGTTTCCCCGTAAGCGTCAAACGCATCTTTAAGCAGATGTTCCGGTACATATCCGAGCATCGGATCCAGTCCGACAACGATCGGAGCGTCTTTTTCTTTAATGTTTTTAATCAATTCCTGAATCATGTTGTCCCTCCAAAAAAATCTTATCTTCAATTTTAGCATACTTCCCATAGGATGTATACTTATGAATCTGACGAAAACTGTCTGCCTCTTTTTATCCCCGGTAGACAATGTGACCATCACAGATGGTATAGCAGACTTTTCCCAGAAGATAGGCTCCAAGAAACGGAGAATTATCCGCTTTGGAAAAGAAGTTATCCACATGGTTCGTCATATCCGGATTAAATATCACCAGATCTGCCGGTTTCCCTGTGGAAATATCACCACAGTCAAACTGATAGAGTCTTGCCGGGTTGATGGTCATCTTCTCCAGCAGTTCCATCATGGACAAATATCCTCTTTGAACCAGACTGGTAATTCCCAGTGACAGCGCCGTTTCCAGACCGATGATCCCACTTGGCGCACTGGTAAATTCTTTTTCTTTTTCCTCTTTTGCATGGGGAGCATGGTCCGTGGCAATGATGTCAATGGTTCCATCGGCCAGTCCCTCGATGATTTTCGTTCTGTCCCATTCTGTCCGCAGCGGTGGATTCATTTTACACAGTGTTCCGTAGGTCGGCACACTTTCTTCCGTCAGGGTAAAATGGTGCGGCGTTGCTTCCGCATAAACCTTTGCCCCCATCTTTTTGGCAAAACGGACAAGATCCACCGAACGACCAGAAGAAATATGCTGAATATCCACTTTTGCTCCCGTCTCCAGCGCCAGCATCACATCTCTGGCCACCATCACGTCCTCGGAAACTGCCGGTGCTCCGCCAATGCCCATTTCCCGGCTGATCACGCCCTGATTAATGCCGTTGACTTCATTTAAGGAAGGATCTTCCTCGTGAAAACTGATGGGCAGATCCACCCTGGCCGCCATCTCCATGGCTTTTTTGATGAAAGCGACATCCGTCAGCGGCAGACCGTCGTCGGTGAACCCGCAGGCGCCCTGCCGGGCCATTTCCTCAAAATCCACCAGCTCTTTCCCCTCAAAATTTTTCGACACGGCGGAAACCTGCTTCACATGAATCGGCAGCTTTTTCGCTCTCTCCAGAATATCCACAAGGACTTCCGGATGGTCTACGATTGGTTTTGTATTGGCCATACAGACCACCGTGGTAAATCCTCCGGCTGCTGCTGCCGCGCTGCCGGTCTCCAGATCTTCTTTATAAGTAAAGCCCGGATCCCGAAAATGAACATGAATGTCCACCAGTCCCGGCGCCACAATACATCCGGACGCATCAATCACCTCATCCGGTTTCCCAAATTCTTCCTGTTCTCCAAATCCTGCAATCTTTCCGTCCCTGATCCATACATCGGTATATTCATCCATCCGGGTTCCAGGATTCATCACTCTTCCATTTCTGATCAGCAGCATAAACCTTGCCTCCTTTTTCTTATTTTTCCGGAGAAAAATCGCCTCTATTTTTCCATCCCCTTTTGAAACGGCTCATTCAACGGAAACGTTCCATCGAGAACAAAACGACCGTCCAGAATGATCGGGACTTCCACCCGCTCTTTGCTGACCGCCACGATCCGCCCCAGGGCCTCATAAGGAATGGTAATGTCTGTGTGACAGTTAAAATACGCTTTTTTCGGATTTTCTTTTCGCAGCAGCGAACATTCGTTATCCTTGGCGACAATCTCTTTTCCATCCGGATTATAGACGCGAACATCCTCCGTGTAAGAATAACAGGTGTCTCCCAACGCAATGTGCGGACCCATTTTTTCCGCAATCAGAATCGGCAGTTTTTGCATGATTCCATATTTGGCCGCCATCACATAGGCTGTCGTATTGGTGCCGATGGCAAACTCTCCCATCGGTAAGGTCTCCCGATTAAACAGAAGATTTTCCCGGATAAATTTCTTTCCTTCTTCCGGATCTTCAAAATTATCACAGGAATATTCCGTCACCATTCCCTCCGCAAAACGAATCCGCAAATTTTTATAACAAAGACCATTGAGATAGGCTTCATTGACATGAAGCAATCCCCCTGTGCCTGTAAGTTTCGGTGAAGTGAATACCTCCCCGACAGGGATATTGACATCAGCCAGACAGTTTTCAAACTTCGTCTGGGTATCCGGATCGTCCAGATCCATAAGAGAAATGGTAAGATTGGTCATGTTTGCCCCTCTTCCCATAATGTGAACAAATTCTGCCCGGTCCAGAACCCGGATCATATGCTGCTGGATAATTTTATATTTTTCTTTATCCAGCGTATTGACTTTCCGTACAGCCTCAAAAATTTCTTCAAACTGTTCTCCGATAGAAGGAACCGGGTAGGCAATGATGGTAAAACTCCGCTCCTCCTGGTTGATAAATTCATTCATCACCGCGTTGGCCTCCGCAGAATATTCCATGAGAAGATTCTGCTGCCGTTCACTTAAACGGTAACTTTCTTCTTTACTTTCCGGTTCAAAAGGAATCTCCCCGAACACTTCAAAGCAGGCCGGGCCGGCAAACCCTTCCGCCTCCCCGGCATATTCTTCGTAAGCTTTTCGCATGCAGGTGATTTTTCTGTCCAGCATTCGTTTGTCAAAATAAAGAGCATCGTCAAAACGATGATCATAATCATATTGTTCGTTGGGATTGGAAGATACATATCCTATTTTCAGGTTCTGCCTTTTATTGAGGGTATTGACCGCCGCCCGGTACACAATCGGCTCCAGTCCCATTTGTCGAAATTGTTTTATGGCCGCCCGGATCACCCGTTCAAAACCAAGATTATACCGGATATTGACCAGCTTCTTTTTGGACAGATCCACATTTTTCAGGGCAAAGCCTTCCCGGAATCCATCCGTAAAGGTACCGGCAATCTGCTCGATTTCTTCTTCCGGAAGACGACTTAAATATTCCGCCATCTGTATCTCATTTTCAGAAATATACTCTCCGTAGCGAAACAGATACCGTGGATCATCAAGATCTTCTTCCATCACGATGGAGGTGGCAAAATCCAGAGAAGTATCCAGCATCTCACGTACCCGCCATCCTACAAATTCATCGGCGTAATCATGTAGAAACCAGTAAATGCATTCCCGCACCTGCCGGTAGCTGACTTCGCCACTTTCAAACATACAATAAATTTCAATAAACAGCTCATGGAGAATGGTCATTTTCTCCAGATTCTGCTCAAAGATATACACACGTTCTCCACGTAATTCCGTATACAGAAAGCTTAACACTCTCCCGTATTCTTCACCCAGTACTTTTACCGCATAAGCCGGATTCGCATAGGAAACCGCATAGTTTTCCGGTAAAATATCTGCATAAAACCGTTTATTTTCCGCTTGCAGTTCTTCTAATGTACAGTGGTTTAATGCTCCGGAAGCCACATCCTCGTACAGGGCCCTGCATTCTTCCAAAAACCGGGCTGTCCGGTGAAAATACAGCCGGAGTTCCTCGGCTATTTCTGTTTTTTCGCCGGCGATGATTTCCCGGATTCTTTCTGAAGCCAGCGTAAATCTCTCTCTTACGGCCTCATTTTCTTCTTTTAATAACACTCTATAATCCATAAATTGTTCATCCTCTCTTGCCGAAAATTCTGCTTTTTCCACCTCTGTGGCAGACGGCGGCTATTCTCCATGCCACTGCGTTATTCTCTTACTTTATGTGCCATGGGTATAGACTATGCTGCCGGTTTACAGCATAATGAAGGTAATGCCCATAAAAATCACGATAACATTCAGACATATTCCGGAAATTTTGAACCTTTGGTTTGTTTTTACATCATCGTAACTGAGCACGCCCCATAATACGCCGAACAAGGCCAGAATCATCAGCAAACACCCCAGATACCCGCCAATCATGCCCACATTCCCCTGCGTGAATATGGATGCCAGCAGAAGGATGATAAAAATTGCCAGTTCCGCTATCCCCATGATCAGGGTAATCACTGCGTTCCTGGAAACTTTTTTCTCTGAAAAAGATAACACATTTCTCGAAACCATTTTTCTATCCTTTCTTCTTTCCGGACTGTACTTTTCGTTTATACATCTGGCGGTAGACGCATAACGCAATACGGTAACAAATCCATCCCCCTATTCCGCCAAGGGTATTCATCAGCAGATCGTCCACGTCGAAGACGCCGACTCTGGTGATCAACTGCATAGTTTCTATGCTTAAAGTAAACAAAAATGTATATAACATAATCCGGATACTTCCGGTTTTTTTCGTTCGCCACAACGGAATCAGAATTCCCACTGGAAAAAATACCAGAAGATTTCCAAGCAGATTCAGTAAAAAAGCTTCTGTGCTGACATAATCCCGATACAAAATAAAACGGCGGATTTCTTCAAAAGGAATCAGGTTATACCGATAGGTACTGTACCCTTCAACCCGACCCAGTCTGTCACTGAATAACACAAAATACAAAACCACTCCGCCATATATGATCAAAAGGAAAAGGCTTGCCGAGCCAATCTTTTTTCTGGTTTGTTTTTTCAAAATACACTCTTTCCTTTCACCACACAAAATCCATATTTAATTTTTTCTCCTCCCTGATCACCAGCGTTATCAGAGCCCGCAGAAGCAACTGGCAGAGCCGTCCCTCTGCGGGCGTCTTTTCTGTTCCGGAGAAAGATTTTTCGTCTATATCATAATATTCTTTTTGGCGGCCAGCGCTCTCGCTCCGTGCACTATGGAGATAATCCCCAGGCTGACGCCGGCGAGGATACTGATGATTCCCACAACGATTCCGGCTGCGCCAAACTGTCCCAGCGTCTTGTACAGTTTTTCATTCATAAAATTACTGCCTCCTTCTTAAAAAAACATCAGGAAATGAAGGTCCGCTCTATTTTGCTCCATACTGCTCATAATAAGCGTCAATAGATGCTTTCATTTCATCATTAATCAGTATTTGTCCTCTACATGGTTTATTATACAGGCACTCTACCACTTCTTCCATGGTCACAATGGCGTTGGTCTCAAAACCATAAAGATCTTTCACTTCATCCAGCGCGCATTTTTCTCCGCCTTTGCCAACTTCCATCCGGTTTAAGGATACCATCAGACCAACAATGGTCACCTCTGCGGCGCCCTTTACCTTTGGTACGGTCTCTTCCATGGATTTACCGGATGTCGTAACGTCTTCGATCATCACCACACGGTCGCCGTCTTTTAATTTACTGCCCAGAAAACTTCCCTTATCTGCGCCGTGATCTTTTTCTTCCTTTCGGTCAGAACAGTAGCGAATTTCTTTTCCGTACAGTTCGCTGTAAGCCATGGCCGTTACCACGGCCAGAGGGATTCCCTTGTATGCCGGTCCGAATAAAACGTCAAAATCATCACCATAAGCTGCATGAATCGCTTTTGCATAGTATTCTCCCAGTCGTTTTAACTGGGAGCCGGTCACATATGCTCCTGCATTCATAAAAAACGGAGATTTTCTTCCGCTTTTTAAAATAAATTCTCCAAATTTGAGCACATTGCTCTCCACCATAAATTCAATAAATTCCTGTTTGTACTGTTCCATATCTCTTCAAACCTCCATATGCATGAGCCTCGTCGCCTTGCTTTAAAATATTTAAATTCTTCTCAATTCTACCACAAGAAAAACCTTTTGTGAACTACCCATTCGCTAAAGCTAAAGCGCTGTCGCGTCAGCGACACCATCTTCTCGCACGAGTGTACATCCCCCCGAAGGGTTTTTATTTGACAGGTAATGGCGTAATTTCCTGTCAAATGCAAAAGAGCACATAGCGGATTCTATGTGCTCTGTGTTTACTGGATTTTTATCTTTTCTCCTTTTACATACATCCGATAATCTCATGAATATCTTCAATATGATACCGTTCCATATAGGCCTTGATTCCGTCAAGTACCTCTGCTGCCGCATATGGATTATGGAAGGTGGCCGTTCCCACAGAAACCATGGTAGCTCCCGCCATCATCAGTTCGATGGCATCTTCTCCCGTCATCACGCCTCCCATACCGATGATTGGCAGGGCGCAGGCCTTATGTACCTGATAGATCATTCGCACAGCCACCGGTTTAATCGCCGGACCGGACAGTCCCCCCGTCTGGTTGGCCAGCACGAACTGTCGGCGGTGAATGTCAATTTTCATTCCGGTGATGGTATTGATCAGCGAAAGCGCATCGCTGCCGCCGGCTTCCGCCGCTCTGGCCATCTCCGTAATATCGGTAACATTAGGACTTAATTTCATCACAATCGGTTGTTTTGCCTTTGCCTTGATGGCTTTGGTGATTTCATACAGCGCCTTGGGATCCTGGCCAAAAGCAATCCCGCCCTCTTTTACGTTGGGACAGGAAATATTGATTTCAAGCATGTCCACCGGCTGTTCGCTTAACTTTTCCACCGCATCGACATAATCTTCCTCTGTTTTTCCACAGACATTGACAATAATCGAGGCATTTTTTTCTTTCAAATGCGGAATATCCCTTTGACAGAAAAGATCGATACCCGGGTTCTGCAGTCCCACCGCATTGAGCATACCTCCGTAGGTTTCCGCTACCCGCGGCGTAGGATTTCCCTCCCACGGTACGTTGGCTACGCCTTTGGTCGTCACTGCGCCAAGGGTGGACAGATCGATGAACGCTTCGTATTCCGCGCCGGAACCAAAGGTTCCGGAGGCTGTGGTCACCGGGTTTTTAAAAGGTACTCCTGCAATATTCACTTCTAAGTTCATGGAAATACAACCTCCCTTGCATCAAATACCGGGCCATCCTTACAGATCCGGCTGTTGTTTACATTGGTGTGATGGTCTTTTTCTTTCGTTTTACATATACAGCCAAGGCAGGCGCCCACGCCGCAGGCCATGCGCTCTTCCAGAGAAATCTGGGCTTCCATCTGATGTTCCTTCGCATATTCTGCCAGCGCACGGAGCATTGGCATCGGGCCGCAGGCATAAAGCACTGCGCCGGTGACTTCTGCTTCTTTAATGGCGTCAAGAACAGTTCCCTTTGTTCCGACACTGCCGTCTTCCGTCGCTACCTTTACCTCTGCCACTTCGTCAAATTCTTCTTTTAAAAACAACTGATCTTTATAGCCCAGAACCACTGTTTTTTCTGCTTTTAACTGTCTGGCCAGCTCCAGCATCGGAGGAATACCGATGCCTCCGCCGATAATGATGGCTTTTTCTTCTTTCATGGTAAATCCATTTCCCAATGGTCCCATGACTTCCAGCGTATCCCCTGCTTTTAAGAGAGAAAACTGTTTCGTTCCTTCTCCTGCAATACGATAAACGACCCGCAGTGTTCCTTTTTCGCCGTCAATTCCACAGATACTGATCGGTCTTGGCAACAATTTTGTTCCGTCATTACAGTACATGGCAATGAACTGTCCCGGTTTTGCCTCTCTGGCTCCCTCCGGAAAAGACAATACCATATCATAAATATCCGGAGCGATTTCTTTTTGGCTGATGATTTCTGCCTTTTTCTTCTTCATATGCATCTCTTACCTGCTGCCTTGCAGCTTTTCCTTTCTTATTTTTGTATCCTAAAGCTTTTTAATCCATACCGGAAGCGGGGGATGGTTGGGCCGGTTATAAAAGGACTCTGTGACCACCA
>ENA-ORMO01001878-ORMO01001878.1-human-gut-metagenome-genome-assembly--contig:-NODE-1878-length-19670-cov-5.818455_pt1 | contig 19670 bp, 12 predicted proteins | sample MGYA00242106_ERZ509001 | MGnify/ENA primary metagenome ERZ509001 (study PRJEB26280, sample SAMEA2338736) | human gut metagenome | biome: human gut; feature: human-associated habitat; material: faeces... | reverse complement strand
GATAAGATGAAAATGGAAAAAGGTGTTACACAGGACGTTGAGCTGACGGCGGAAGACTTAAAAGAGCTTGCTGATCAGTTCAAGGCTGAGTATAGGGCGAAGATCGGCGCTGACTTCCCGACTGATCCGAAGGAGCAGCTTATGGAGGCGATCAAGGCCGTATTCCGTTCTTGGGACAACCCGCGCGCAAATGTATATCGCCGTGATAATGATATTCCGTATTCATGGGGTACAGCTGTCAATGTACAGATGATGGCTTTCGGAAATATGGGTGAGACATCCGGTACGGGCGTTGCATTTACACGTGATCCGGCTACAGGAGAAAAACATCTGATGGGTGAGTTCCTGATGAACGCACAGGGCGAGGACGTAGTAGCAGGCGTGCGTACGCCGCAGAAGATCTCTCAGCTTGCTGAGGTAATGCCGGAGGTATATGAGCAGTTTACAGCTATCTGTGCAAAGCTTGAGGATCACTACAGAGATATGCAGGATATGGAGTTTACGATCGAGGACAAGAAGCTGTATATGCTTCAGACGCGTAACGGAAAGAGAACAGCTCAGGCTGCCCTCAAGATTGCATGCGATCTCGTAGACGAGGGGATGATTACAGAGGAGAAGGCAGTTGCCATGATCGATCCGCGTAATCTTGATACGCTGCTTCATCCGCAGTTTGACAGAGCGGCGATCGTTCGTGCTACACCGGTTGCAAAGGCTCTGGCTGCTTCACCGGGAGCTGCATGCGGACAGATCGTGTTCTCTGCAGAAGATGCAAAGAGCTGGCATTCTATGGGCAAGAAGGTTGTTCTGGTACGTCTTGAGACTTCACCGGAGGATATCGAAGGTATGAAGGCTGCTGAAGGTATCCTGACAGTCCGCGGCGGTATGACGTCTCACGCGGCAGTTGTTGCCCGTGGTATGGGTACATGCTGTGTATCCGGATGTGGAGACATCACAATGGACGAAGCTAATAAGAAATTCACATTAGCAGGAAAAGAATACCATGAAGGAGATTTCTTATCTCTTGATGGATCAACAGGTAACATCTATGATGGTCTGATTCCTACAGTTGATGCTACAATCGCTGGAGAATTCGGAAGAATCATGGGATGGGCTGACAAATACAGAACAATGAAAGTTCGTACAAACGCTGATACACCTGCTGATGCTAAAAAAGCTCGTGAGTTAGGTGCAGAAGGTATCGGACTTTGCCGTACAGAGCATATGTTCTTCGAAGGTGACAGAATCGATGCATTCCGTGAAATGATCTGTTCTGAAACAGTAGAAGAAAGAGAAGCTGCTCTTGAAAAAATCCTTCCAGAACAGCAGGCTGACTTCGAAGCTCTCTATGAAGCACTTGAAGGTAACCCAGTTACTATTCGTTTCCTGGATCCACCGCTTCATGAGTTCGTTCCAACAGAAGAAGAAGATATCAAGAAATTAGCTAATGCTCAGGGCAAAACAGTTGAACAGATCAAAGCTATCATCGACAGCTTACATGAGTTCAACCCAATGATGGGTCATCGTGGATGCCGTCTTGCAGTTACTTACCCAGAAATTGCTAAGATGCAGACAAAAGCCGTTATCCGTGCAGCTATCAATGTACAGAAAGCTCACCCAGATTGGACAGTTAAACCAGAAATCATGATTCCACTTGTTGGAGAAATCAAAGAGTTAAAATACGTTAAGAATTTCGTAGTTGAAACAGCAGACGCTGAAATCGCTGCATCTGGTATCGAACTGAAATATGAAGTTGGTACTATGATCGAGATTCCAAGAGCTGCTCTTACAGCTGATGAAATCGCAAAAGAAGCTGACTTCTTCTGCTTCGGTACAAACGACTTAACACAGATGACATTCGGATTCTCCCGTGATGATGCTGGTAAATTCTTAGATGCATACTACGATGCAAAAATCTTCGAGAATGATCCATTTGCAAAACTGGATCAGACAGGTGTTGGTAAATTAATGGATATGGCTATTACATTAGGTAAACCAGTTAATCCAAACCTTCACATCGGTATCTGTGGAGAGCACGGTGGAGATCCAAGCTCTGTAGAATTCTGCAATAAACTTGGTCTTGACTATGTATCCTGCTCACCATTCCGTGTGCCAATCGCAAGACTGGCAGCAGCACAGGCAGCTATCAACGAAAAGCAAGCAAACTAATTGCAGTTTTTTCGTAAAAAATAGTGTCCAAGCGTAAGAAAATCGCCTTATTCTCAAGTAAAATTGGGAATAAGGCATTTTTTGTGCGTAAAAATGTTGATAAAACTATTTATCTGTCGAGAATTGTGTAATATACTGAAGAAAACGACACAAAAGGAGACAGAAAATGACACCAGAGGAGTTTCTAAAAAATATAGATTTAGCAACTATTGTAAGAAAGTCAACTAAAAAGGAAAAACCAGTATCACTTGATAAAGATGATGCCACAAATTTGGCTTTAGCATTTCAAGAAGACATAGAAAAAGCATGTGATATTCTACGTAGTTTGTTCAATAAATATAAAAAGGCAGGAAGATTTCCTAAAGAATTTTTGCAGACAGTGTATGCTGTCATTTTTAAAGAATGTTTTAAATTATACACAGAGGAGAAAGAAAAGTATAAAATTGCACCAAACGATAAATATAAATTGTTAGATGAAGGTGGTATGATTCTACAAAAGAAAAGACCTTTTATCACTGAAAGGGTATTTAAAGATATCACTGGAGTACATTCTACATATCAAGAAAAATGGGGAATGACACCATTCAATGATGTCATGATGTTACTCTATGAACCAATAGGTCTTTTTTCACTAAATCAACGTGGGGATTTATTTAGAAGAATTATTATTAAAGTGTTGCAAAATACATCATATTCAACATTTATTGATTTGTCTGGAGATATTACGATATATGAGGATATTTTTCCTTGTGGAAAAGAAATTTTACTTGCCAGTGATAGTAATGTTGGAGATTTCTACTATTCAATTATACATGATTGTGACAAATTTAAGAGTGAATTTAAAGGTATACTCAAAAAAATATCTGGGAAAAAAGTAAAGTTTAAAGAAATAGAGGAGAAAGTAGAAAAAAGTAGGTGTTCTACAACTAAGGACTTAAGAGCGAAATTATCAAAAGAAATAAAATTTCATGTTAATAAAGGTGAAAAGTACATTATTACATATCCATATCAAGAAGACAGCTTGAGAGTCAGGAAGGCAGTTTATTATTTTTTATCTGTACTTGGAGAGGATTTTATCAAAAAATTGAAGAATAATAATATGTTGCAAAGTGTTGAGGAGAGAATAACCTATTTAAGCAAAAGACTTCAAAATACTAAAATTGTTTGTGGTGATGTAGAGAGTGTAGTGTGTAATATCCAAGGGAAAGTAATAGATTTGACGAAAGATTTTAATAAAAAGTGGAATGAAATAAAACCTAAACCGATTAGCAGTAAGATTTATAATGTAGATTATAGAAAAACACTTAGTACAAGAGATAAGCCTATTATGTTGTTTTATGATTATACTATTCGTCAAAATTTGAAAGACTTAATAAGTTTTGCATATTGTGTAAATCAGTATACTGTTGCATGGATGGTGGTTTGTAATAAAGATGATATTATTGTTCGTGAAATATTCAAAGGAGCTGATATCTACAGTTATGAATTAGATACGCATAGGTATTTTAAGAATTTTTTTATGATGACTAAGGATATATCCATGGAAAAAGTACTATTAACAAATATAAAGTTAAACGGTGATATTTATATTAAAGAAATCGAAGAGTCACCAATATTTACAATGTTAAATTTAGCATTGATAGGTAATAACATACCTACATCAGCGTTTGCTAAAATATTGGTACGAGAAACAAATATTGAAAAAACTGAAAAAGACTATGAGTATGAAGAAATTATTGAAAGACTGAAAGAGGAAGAGGAATAAAAATGGCATCGGAAAGAAAACTACCTAAGAATAGCAATATTGAAATAAAGGAAAATAGTAAAAAAGAAGAACTATTTAACTATCAAGAAGAAGCTATTAAAAACTTAGAAAGGTTAGATAGTTCATATCAACACTATTACAGAACATTAGTAGTCGTACCAACTGGTGGGGGAAAAACGAGAATTGCTATCGAGTATTTATATAAGAATGTATTATCTCAAAAAGGAAAGAAAGTTTTATGGGTATGTGAAAGATTATCTTTATTGAGTCAGGCTTATAAAGCTTTTGAAAATTTGGCTACGAGAAATCGATTAGGTGGTAAGGCTTTGTATGTTACAGCACATATTTTTTCAAGTAAGAACACATCATTTAGAGATGAAAATTTATCAAAAGATGTGCAACTGATATTAACTACAAAGCAGACATTATGCAAAATTTTAGATTGTGAAGAGGGAACATCAAGCAATAAGGACAGAGTAATTTATAAAGAATTTTATGATTGGTTAGTAGGTACAGAAGGTTTAACTGTAGTTATAGATGAGGCTCATCATGCAGTGGAGAAAGATTACGAGAATATTTTGGGAACTTTAAGTAGTGTTATGGTGGGAGGTAAGAAAAGAAAACCTTTACATATTATAGGCTTAACGGCAACTCCAAAGAATACAGAAAGATTTTATCCTATTGATAATGTGTTCTTTCATGGTGTAGATGGTAAACATAAAGCCACAACGACTACATGCTATGCAAGTAGGGTATCAATAAACCAGTTGATAGCAGAAGGGTATCTTGCTAAGCCTTTTCTTGCAAAGAAGGATAAGCCCAAAAGCGATAAAGAATTATATAAAAGTATAGCAGATACGTATCTCATGGGGGTAAGCTCTTTAACGTTAAAGGCTTTACAATCACAAGAGAAGAAGTGTGCAAAGCTTCCAAAGATAGGTGCAGAGTCTTTTGGACAAACAGTAATTTTTATAGAGTCAAGAGATAAAGCTATTGAACTGTGGGTAGAATTTCGTAATAGAGAGATAGATTGTGGTCTGTCAATAAGTATAGATGGAAAAAATAATTTAGATAATCATAAAGATAAGCTTCAAAATTATTTAGATACAAGTTTATCTTCAGACCAGATAGTAAAGGTATATGAGGAGAGATATGCCAGTAATATCCTACCAGTCATTGTAAGCGTAGATAAGTTTAAGGAAGGAGTAGACGTACCTAAGACCCAGACAGTATTTATAGCAAGAGATAGCTCTACAGAAATATCAGTCACACAGATGGTAGGTAGAGCATTAAGGGGGGTACTGCAAGGTGGGACTTCGGAGGCATACTTGGTTGAGTTTGGAGATGAACAGCTTGATAAGGTACTGTGGGAAGTACCAGAAAGTAGTAGAGAAGAGGGGGTTATAGAACCACTGTTACAAGATTTTAAAGTTAAAAAATACATGGACAGTAATAATGTGGATGAAGAAGATATTAACTTATTAGAAGAACTAGAGAAAATAGATGCTTTGAAGTTTGCGGAAAATTCTAAGAGTATAGCAAATGTCCTCATGGGAAAAGTAATAAGGAACAATAATAATATAGTAAATAATGATATTTTGGTAAGAGTTTTGAACAGCTTTGGAAAAGTTGAAATTCCTATTGGATATATGCAAGTAGGACAAAGGTATTTACTTGTATGGGATAATACTAAGAATTGGTTTGACAATATTATAAAGGTTTTGAAAGACCTAGATAATTTGGAGGTACAGGCATTATGGTCAGTAGGTAAAAATTCTTTACTAAATTTAAGAGATAGCTGTTTGGATGATGTTATATATAAAAAACTATGTAAAATGGCAAAAAATTTAGACAGAGGTTTTGCAACGATATTTTGGAATTATGTGCATACGATTTTGTTTTATGTGTATGAAGTTTTGAACGAAGATTTAGTAAAAGGTTTATCAGAACTTGATGAATTTAAGAAAATTATATTTTTTTATGACTTTAATTCTAATCAAAAGGTTCAAGATTTGATTAAACAAATTGAGAATGAAACAGATGAGGAAAAAGTATCTAAAATTATTGATACTGGCTGGGAAAGGCTAAAGATAGAAATAAGTAAAGAGGTTCAAGAAGAGTATTTTAAAAAATATTTGGAACAATATTCACTAAAATATCATAAGGCAGAAGCGGAAAAGGAAAAAAGTGATTATTTTAGAATTAGGTTATATAGGGATGGTCGCAAGCGAGAAAATCTTGTAAAGCTATTACAACTTATTATACAAGGTGGAAAAATCAATAAGGAAATAGAAGAAGATTTTGATTTTTATGATGTATTTGGTGGAACAGGGACTATGACAGTTTGTATGGATAAATTTTGTAAAGGCGTTCGACATTTTAATGAGGTTGATACTGTTCTTTGCAGAGTTTTGTATTTGATGAAGGAATATAGTGATGTTGCGGTAGAAGATTTTGAAGAAAAGTTTGAGGAATTTCACAATAAATGGGTTAGCCATATTGAGGAAGGCGTTGCTACTGATATAAAGGCTATGCAAAAGCATATAAGGGATATATTTGGAGACTATGAAAACTTTACTATATCTGAGTTTAATACTGAGTATAAGGAGAAACAAAAACATATACAGTCAAGACTAAATGAATTAAAGGAAATTGCAAACGACCAGTCACAAAAAAATGAGGTTTCTGCAAGGAAAATAAAAGAGAATTATGAACGTTTGTCAAAGTTAAAACAAGCATTGAAAAATAAACAGGTTGAAAAATTTGTTAAATTGTATTTAGGATTATATGTGATATTCAATAAGCACTTGAAAAGACTCAATACTGATAGTAAAAAATACTTGCGAGAGGTATGGAATGATGAAATAAATAGTGCCAGTGAAAATGATATAGAGTTGCAACATGAGGATTATATGTTATTGTATGCTTTTATTTATGTTTATAGCTTTTCGAGTAATAAGGTATCAGTTACATCAAAGTCGGGGGTAAATCCTACACAAATCGAGCAGTTTAAAAAAATTCTGAAAGAAGATACAGAATGGCTGAGTGGATTTTCTGATAGGCTACAAGGTGTTGATATTACTTCAAAGGGTTTTGAGAAAATTTTACCCAAAATATCAGATGACAAAAATAAAAGCGATGTATATTATTTAGACCCACCTTATTTTCTTACGAAGCAATATGTTTGCAAATTTTCTGAAGCAAATCATTTAGATATGTTAAAATGGCTTCGAGAAACAGAGTGTAATTGGATATTTTCTTGCAAAGCATTAGAAACTAATATGACCTTACTTAATAGAAAGAAAAAGGAAGGAGAAAAGTATATTAAGACAGGAGAAAAGACTCTTGAAGAATATTTTAAATTGTTCCTTTACGGTGAGTCGGAGAAGATAATGAGAAAAGAAAATGGTGAAGAATACAGGGAAATTTCTGCTGACGTTTCGAGTGGAAAAATTCAGAAGAAAAAATTGTATGTATATTATGCTGAACCATTGAAAGGTAATAATTATGAAATTATGATAAGCAATATTTCACCAAGTAAAGAAAACAGAAAAGTATTTGAGTCTTATAATTTTAGGTGGGAGACTTTTACAGTATTCTTAAAACAACATTCTAACTATGATACATATAGTAAAAAGGTATCAAAAAGTTAAAATTCATATCAAGGGCGGTGTCCGTTAGGGCTACCGCCCATCTTTTAACATTCCAAACAGTTCTATATTTAAGATGATAACGTTAGGAGATTGCCAGTGATGCAATTTATCACTGGTGAGTTGTTTTTGCTGTATTTTTTACGGCTGATAGGAGTGTAGACTAATTTTCCTGCTGAGAGTCTCTTATTTATAGAAAGACCTTCTTCATACACTTTTCCTCCGAGACTTCAACAGGAGATTACTGCACAGCTTATGTAAAAGATATAGAGGCAACTCTTCAGATATATTTAACAAACCCTAAAAAGTTAATAAGTTTTTTCCTATCAGCCAAGAGTCTACTCAACGCATCATGAGTAGACTCTTTTGAATTATGAAAGTCTGCAAAGTGATGGCACATTGATGTCAAGACTATAAACAATGTCAATGTTGTCAACTACTTAGAAGAGATAATTATATAGTAACTGTACAAACTAAATAGCCTTTCCGCAGTCGGGCAAATTTCCAACTTGCAGATGATATTTGAAAACGGAGATAGCAGGTTTAATGAGTAAATTCTAACAGTCTGAGGAAAGGGTATAGGTAAGGAGGAAGAGATTATGTACCAAGTATCTGATGTAGCAAGACTCTTTGGAGTGAGTGATACAACTATAAGAAACTGGGTAGGTAAAGGAAAATTGAAATGCAGACGCCTACCTAGCGGAGTTCGTGTATTTGAAGAAGAAGATGTCAATAGAGCATATCAGAAATATCTTGACAGCACAGAGGGAGGCGATGGTTATGTGGAAGAGTAAACATAGCAAGTATCCAAGAGAATTAAACAAACCTATACGTCATTGTATTCTTTTGTGCAAGGTAAGGAGTAGAACGTATAGTTGTATCACCTTGCGTTAGAAAAGGGGGGTATGCAGTTTTTCCCCGTAAGGAACTTTGAAAATTACATAAGGAGGTTAAGCATGAAGAGAACAGTCGTATGTATGCTGTTAGCACTATCTGTATCAAGTAGTCTTTATTCGTCACAGATAGTATTAGCAGCGGAGCAGTCAGAGGAAACGCTAAAGGAGCATTCCAATGAAGGGGCATCTGAGAACATGGATAACATTAAAGATGAGCAGTCCAGTATCACTTCAACAGAAGCTGTTCCTAATGAAGAGGAAACAACCAAGCCAGAGGAGCAAGTATCATTCAATATTAAAGTGAATGAGAACTTAGATGTTCTTAGGCAGAAGATAAAAAATCCATTTAAAGAGGAAGTATCTTCTGGAAGATATTTATTGAATGAAGACCTTATTTTTATAGGGTATATAGATAGCACTAAAGGAGAGGAAGGCTTTATAACACCAAGTATTACTAAGACAGCAGATAAAGTATCTAGTGTTTCTTTTGGTGAGTATTCTGATAACGGAAAGTACACATGGGGATACATAAGAACAAACGATAGTTTGTCAGATATCAAATCGTTGTCACAGTACATTAAAAAGCACACTGGCGAGATCCAGAAAGCTTCTTGTAAAGATTTAATATCCTTTCCACTAAGAACTGAAGCACCAACTACAGTTTTAGTATTTACTTCACAAGGAGAATATTTAGGTAACATGGATGTCAATTCAACAGAAGTCGCCGATGCACTTTATGATGGTACGTTTCTTGAGACACCAAGTATCAGTATCAGTTCTTCATTGTCTGATGATAAGACCCAGGCTAATGTGTCTGTAAGTTATGATTTTAGTAAATATCCAGAACAGTTAGGCGGAGAATATCTTATGAACTTTGATATAAAGGATTCTAAGGGAAGTATTGTACTTAGTTCAGAGGAAGCCTTAAAGAAATATATAGACACTGGTAACACTGTAAAAGGAGTAACAAGAGTATTTCCGATTAGTATGAATGGAACTTTTACATTGAGTATGCGTACCAATATAAGAACCATTACTTCAGACTTCAAAATAAATGAGTTATCGAGTCCTAAGCAAGAAGAGATATCCGATGTAAAACCAGATATTTCTTACAGTGAGTTACCTAATGGTATTCTAACAGGCACGAATTTTCCAATAACAGTTTATAGCAGTATTGACAGTGTGTTGATGTTAAATGGAGAGTCAAGTCAGACACCATGTAAGGAGTATACATTCTCAGTCAGTCATAATGGGAAGTATAAGATTACAGCTACTACAAGTTCTGGTGTGGAAGTATCAAAAACAATCGAAGTAACTGGTTTTGTTGATAAAGCAGAGGACATTAACATGAGTATGTATGGTACTGGAGGCACTACCTTTTTACCACAGACGGGAGGAGTAAGCTGGGTAGCAATAACCTTATCAGGTATATTGCTTATCGTAGGGGGTATATTTTTATCTTATAAAGATAAAATTCTTGCCCTGTCTGCACAATTTAAGGAAAGAAGGTGGCACAATGAAGATTAAGAAACCGTTATTGGCTTTAGTATTGATGTTGCTGTTAGGACAAACAGTGAGAGCGGAATGGACAGGCGGAAGTAGCTCTGGCGGTATCAATGATGGTGCAGTTACGGGCAATGGCACTTACGCTACTTATGGTGTGAAGTTCTCCCTTGCAAGACGAGCTGATATGCTCACTGAAGGAGATATCAATCGTGGTAATTATGCAGGTTACACACGAGGAGGTGCTGGTGTTGTAGTTTTAAAGAATGGAGATGGCATTTACAGTACTTCTGCTAATAGAAATGATTTGGTAAATGATGCCCAAGAATTTATCGTTGATAACGGAAAACTGGTAACAGTAAGTAATGCCAATGTATCAACACAAGAAGCTGCAGCTCTACTGGAAGTAGATGCTAACAGCCTAGACAGCACTCTAAGAAACATGGTAGATGATGGTGCATTATCTGGACAGCAGAGTCCAGACGTACATGCTCATTTCAGATTTGAAGCTTTTGCTGAGTACATCAATAAAAACTTCTCAGATGTGTATAATCCAGAGGGTATGCTTTATGACGCTACGAAGAGAGCTGAGTTCTATGACAGATTTACTTCTGTATTGTCAAGTAAAGGGGTTTCCTGTGGTATTACAAAAGAAGAATTTACTTCAAAAACTGGAGTGTTGGTAATCACTCCGATAATAGGCTTTGAAGGAGGGGGCTATCTTTCATTCCCAACGGCAAATGAAATTGTGGAAAAAGGTCTGAATTATGTATTCAAGACTATCTATGATGTGACTGGAAATCACTATTCTGACAGGCAAGTACCTTATGGTGACTCCAATGGTACAGTAGGTCTAACGGAGTTAGCACAGTATTATACTATGCACGATATCAATAATAAGCCGATTGATAATAAGAGTGGTGGTCTGGCGGAGATATTAGCTAGAAAATATCAAGGAACTAATTATCGTTATGGTTTTGGTGTGCTTGGTCTTAGTTGGCAGGGTAACACGAAATCAGCTACCAGTTTCACAGTAAGAGCAACCCAAAAGGATAATGGTAGCTATGCTATGGACTCAAGAGCTTCAGTTGTATCGCAGAAGCAGGGAGATATGATAGTAGATGAAAATTTGGTAAATGGTACTTCAGAAGCCAAAGGCTTCATAGGGGGTAGCCAGAACGCCAACAGCGTTCCAGAAAAGGTCACGAACATTACAGATGATTACCAAAACGGCTATACAATCAGTGCCTATGGTGCATTTTTAGTCAATGGTAGTGGTAAGATGACAGAGCAAACTCTTGATACCTTGCGTAAACAGCTTGAAGGTGACACAGAAGCACAAATAACCAGTGTAAGTTCTGGTAACTTTAACGCAGGAAGTAATCATAAACCAGTTTACAAGTACAGAACCCCACAAGATACTGCTCACTTCCTTGCACAGTCTGCACTGTCTGGTAAAGTATCAGATAAACTGATACAAAACATGCGGACAAAGGAGCAGGCAGAACCCATAAACTTACAGTATAACTTGACTGCATTGGCTAACAATAAGAGTCAGGTATCTAGTGCTGAGTTAGAGAGTGCTGACGGATTAACAGCAGGTAAAGGAGAAATCGCTTTATCTGGTGAGGAGCAGAAATTAGGTGTATCAGTTCAGTATTTAGTGAAAACGAAGCCAGTAAAATCATACATCAGTTATGCCAAACTTTCCTATGATGAGAACTTAAATGGAAAGATTTCCATAGGAAACCATGATAGTGTGGAACACACATTAGCTGAAGAAGGAACTTTCAAGGTAGATAGCTCAAGATACTATTTAGCTATGGTAGCAAACAGTGATGCCAATAAAACATATAAACTTTCCGATGGAAACACTGGAGAAGCATTTTGGAACAAATTGGCACAAAGTATTACTGCTGGAGATATGTTTGGTATTGAAGCATATCAGAACCAAGTTGAACAGTTGCTTTCAAAGGAAAACACAACTTTGAAGAGTACAACGAGAAATGCTACAGTAGGTGTTGGAAGTAAAAATGGAGATGGATACAGTGTATTTGTACTTGAAATAGATGTACCAGAGAAAATCAATGTATCAACAGAAATTCATTTAGAGGACTATCAGCTGAATAAAATAGAAGATGATATATTATCCCCAGTACAGGGTATTCTTACCAATAGCGGTGAAAATGTTATCAATCCTAAAAATGTAGTAGATAGAGAGTGTGCTTTCAGTGATGAAGTACACAAAATATATAGGGGTAATAGTTCTTATAACTTGAAGTCAACGGAATATCAGAAAGGTATTACGGTTGATGCTGATAGAAATAGTAAAACGGAGAAGTTGGTTTATTATAACAAACTTCTTGGTGAGTCTTACACCAGAGATGCTATCGATAAAGGTGTTAGTGATATTTCTACTGATGCACAGAAGAGATATACTTACGCTTTCAACTTATCAAGAGGTTTACATGGAGATAAGAGAACAATATCTGCATTGAGTATGAACTCTTTACCGGAGCAAGAACGCAATATTTTAACAGGAGTACATAAAAATACCTATGGTATTACACCTGCAACAAAGGGTGATGTTACACCTGTAAGAGACTCCAAAGCAATTTATACATCAGAAATAAAGGACAGTTTTTCATTCAGTTCTTTATGGTCTGAAGGTGGTAAACAACCGAGTAGTGTATCTGTTTTAGTTCATAAAGGAATTAAACAGACAGAAGATGGTGATGTTGATGTGCAGGATACATACCAAGTCCTTACTGGTAGTGGTGCAAGACCATTGTCATACAAAGGCTTTCCAATATATCAGCTGGACATAGATGTGAAAGAAACCATTTATAAATATAGTACAGCGGTTATGGAAGTAGGCAAGACACTGTACTCTGGTGATAAAGAGTATGGCACACTGGAAACAGGTAAACGTTTGAATAACGAAGGTTTCAACGATACACTTCCAGAAGAACAGCAGTATCGTTTAGCTGTTGGTGCAAACGCTGAGTGTGAGCCGTTATCATTCTATCCAGAAGTTAGGATGAGAGCCTATTTTACAAATGGTATGGATACACTTGGAGGAGGAAGTATTATACCAAGAACAGTTCTAACTATGGCAGAAGAAATCAGAAGGGTACAGCCTAAATCAATGTATCTTATGAGATTGGATGTTTCTGATAAGAGAGAGTTAGTTAGTGGTAATGTGTATTCTGAAACAATGGCTACAGGTTCTAACGCAAAAAGGCTCCAAAATAGAGGGGGTAGTCGTGATAAAAACATGCCAGTTATTTATGGCGGTTCTGATATCACATTGAATGTAAAGGAAGTAAAACCACAGCTTAGAATGTATGGCTACGCATTAGATATGGTAAACTATGATAAGGATAAGAATGGATTTAAACTATCTGAAGATACTGTTATCCCTTATACTTCAGTAGTAAATGATACAAGCCTAGAAAACAGAGATCCTTACACTACATGGGGGAATAGCTCTTCATCTGATGAGTTGTTTGAACAGTATGTAGAATGGGCTACTTCTGTTAAGAAAAACTTATACGCCGATATCACTCTGAAAGTGGAAGGCAAAAAGGATACGAAAGAATTTAACAACTTTAATGTTTCGATGGCAAGTTTAGTATCTAAAGATGAACAGTCCAAACATACTGAAACAAGTCAGTATCCAATCTATATTAGACGTGGTGAGATAGATACTTCTGGAATGGGATATCAGGCATTACTGAAGCAGATTGCTTCAGATTATCAGTGCTCTGAGCAAGAAGCAGTGAAACTCTTTGAAGAGTCTAATATGTACCAAACAATTTTGAAGGGCATTGAGGACATCAAAGACGAGTTAAATAAATCTCAGAACGTAAATACTGAAGACAACGGAGCACACGCAGTTAGGTCTGAAAATACAGAAGATAACTGGTATGACGAAGAGGTAAAGGTATTCCTTATTAGAAGATACGAAAGCCAGTCAGTAGAGTTTAAGAACATCATTCTGACAGATAAGTTAGATTATAACCTTGCACCAGATAGTACAGCAGGTAGAGATAACAGAACTACTGCACAGCAGGGAAAATATAACAGCAACGAGGGTAAATGGTATTTAACCTTATACCTTAAAAATGATAGGGAGAAAACCACGAATTTGTATTTATCTGAGCATGAAAGATATGCACCAGATAAGGGTATGGTAGATACGAGTGAGAATTACTTCAAAGGAGGCTCTGTTCTTATCAATAACCTGCATATTGATGGGGCAGATTTTAAGATACCTAGTGCTACAACGAGCGAAATGTTAAGGTAGCGGGGTATTCAAGAACAGGTAGTGAAATGATATTTTCATCTCACTGCCTGTTTTTTTTTTCATAAAAGCAGTTATGACCTGTATTTTTATCTTTTTTATTTTCTTGTACAGAACAGGCTTTTATTGGAAAGAAACTTAATCAGCCAATACCTTATGGAACGTCTTTACATTTCTAAAGAATAGTATGATATACAGAATTTTGGGGCTTAGATAAAAATAAAAATTTTAATATACATTTCTTGCTTTGTGAAACAATCACATTTATTTCAGACACCGTAAAAAAATTCCCACTGGTAGAAGGATATGTGTTTATCCTGCATAAAAAATAAAACCTCTCCTAAAGTCATTTAGGAAAGGCTTTATTGTGATAAGTCTAAGAAATCTTCATCTGGAACAATTTCCATAAGCTCATTGGGTGTACAGTCTAATACTGTGCAGAGTTTTTCAATATTCTCAAAGCGTATTGAGTCAGTCTGATTATTCATAAGTCTTGAAAGATTATGATAATCCATATTTATCTGATTATGCAGCCAGTATTTTGATTTGCCTTTTTCTTTGAGTAATTCTCTTATTCTAAGATATACCATGTACTATCCCTCTTTCAAACATAGTGTTTCAAGACACGATAAAACTATACAAAAAATTTGGTATTTGAATAACTGTTCTTGAAGCACTATAATGTGTATAGACACTATACTTATGAGGAGGGGAAAAGTATTGAAGAGATTACATTTAGGTATTGCCTTAACATGCTCATGCAGTTTATTGATGGGGGGTATCTCCGTTCTACATGGTAAGGCTCTTGAAAAAACCATAAGGTATCAGAAGCAGGAGGACTGTTTCATGTGTGGCAACGAGGATAGAAGTCTATTTTCACTTTATAACGAAGGTATTGGGGTGCTAAACCTTAATAACCTTGAGATTTATACGTTACTGCCGGAGGAAGGTAGCACTGGTTCTAACAGTTCAATCAATTCTAACGGAGAAAATAAAACAACAGTAGAGATAGACAAAAACAATGCACGAAGTATAACAGATGTTACATTTAGATTGAATAAGGGTAGCAAAGCAGATGCAGCGGAAATGGGGGAGATTATGTGTGAGGACTGTGTAAACAGTATTCTTAAGAACAATACTTACGACATGAGTTTCGTTGACCTTTCTACAAGGGAAATCATTCCTCTGGTAGATAATATGGTGGAGTTTTTCGTTGGAGATTATGCTGTTCATAAAGTATCTGGAGGTAACGAAGAGCAGGGTAAAACACTAGAGTATCTGATATTCTATGCACCAGAGAAATAAAATAATATGGGGGTATGTAAAATTTTTGGTGAGATACAAAAGTTTTTTTAAAGAGCCTATTGTATTCAAAAAGAGATGGAGTTAAGCTATACAGAACCTATGAAAAACACTATATATGGAGGTGCTGTGTATATGGAATTACATGAACTTGTAGATATGGCGAATGAAGATGAGGAGTATGTGCTTGCGGTTATTGAGAGTAGAGAACCAAATGATTATTCCTTAATGTGTACTGTCGAGACTTATGAAAGAGCAAAAGAGTATGAAAAACAGCTACATGCAGATGGAGTTATGGACACAATCATTATCCCACCGTTTACCTCAGATAAAGTTAAACCTAACGAGACTGCAGACTATTTTAGGAGTTACTATAATCAACAGGTACATGAGCCAGCGGTTAAGTATCGTTGGACTTTAAAACTGTAATTTATTTTGTAAGAGGGTATGTACTTTTGTATGTATCCTCTTTTTTTTTTGTGCCTGAGTAATTCCATATAATTTTTTCCAATATGAAAAATAGGTATTGATAAAAGGCTATCCGCTGTTCAGTTGGGTAGCTTTTTTCATGCTCAAATTTATCACTTCCAAGGGGGTACATAAAGGCTTGTTAAAGCCTATAAGAACACTTTATGTACTGCTGTCAGACCTGTCAAAGCAAGTATTTCAATCATATTGGGAAGGTGTTTCTGTGTGATTTCGATGTGAAAATATACTGGATAGAAAATTTAAAACAAAAATTTTCGTGGTAGAAATTCTGAGTACAAATACTCTGAGACGCCAGTAACTATTATATATTTCATTATTTACTTAGGAGGTAATATCTATGAAGAGAGAAATTGCAGAAGCAACACTTTACAATGTAACATGTGGAAGAGTAAAAGGTAAAGATTTAATCGTTACACCAGAAATGCTTAAAAACATTGGTTTTAAGGAAATCAAAACGAGAGGAAGATGTGTGTATTATATCAATCCAGATTGTAAGTATGCAGTAGCTTTTGTAGTTAATAAAGACACTGGTGAGGATGATATAGTGCTGATACCAAGTTGGCTACCAGAGAAAATTGAGTATAGTAGTATTTGCTTTAATCGTAGAAAGAATAATGATAGTTTAGTGCCAGTGGTCAGATTTGAAGGAAAGAATAAATATTTGCACAAAGTTATGATGGAAATTTTAAATGGAGAAAAATCAGATAAAGAGAAAAAATATGACCACATCAATGTATGTAGAAATTGCTGTATTGAGGAGAATATAAGATTGGCAAGTGACCTGCAAAATAGTGGCAATATGAACAGAACATTAGAGTGTGCTTACAATCAAGAAAATAGGATTCATTTTTCAGTGAAACTTACAGATGCAAAGAAAATACAAAAGCTGAAAGCGTTAGGCTTAACGGTAACTGAGAAGGAGAATGGTGAAATTGAGATATATAGTCAACCCTATTCAGATAGGAATACATGGTTCTCAGTTATGAAAAGGGCACAAAGGATTATCTATGGAAGATTTCTGTATGATATTTTGAATGACTTTAGTCATGAGTATGGTATTCATTTGCTTGTACATAGCTATGTTCTGAATGATATTACTAAGAAAGAAGCACGTCAGTTTAACCATGATTATTGGGAGTCAACCTATACTACATGGAATAAATATATTTTTGAGTATGCAATAGCAGCCTAAGCTGTCAGAATTGTAAGACTGTAACATGAGTTGTGTTTTATACAGTGTAAATTCCTTTGGGGATGTACTGCACATTCCCAAAGAGGATATAGAAAAAATTGAAGGTGGTGACTGAAATGAAAACAAGAAGGAACAGACAAAATAAAAAGCTGAAATATAACCTCAAGGTTAATGGCGGTAGGGTACAGATTGTATCTCATGCAGGTATCAATCGCCGTATTCATTGCTTGACAGCTTATTAAGATATTTGAAGGGATTGGGGGTAGCTATAGCCTCAATCCCAGATGCAAAAATAATAACAAAGAAATACATCAAAAAAATGGAGGATATTAAAATGAGCAAAGTTGTAGAAGAGTTACGCAAAGAAAGATTGGAATTATGTAAAGAGTTGGGAAGAGCAGGTGCTAAATTGGAAGAAGCACAAAAAGAATACGATAGTATTAAGGCTAAATTAGACTTTAGAGATGAAATGCTTGATAAACTCATGGAAGAGGAAATACCAGAAAGGTCTTATCCAGAGAGGGCTGAAGATGTAGTGGGTAAGATTTTTTATATGAAAGATGGCATGGAAGTAATTATTGTTTCTTACAATGTTGAACATAAGAGACTGTCTGTTGGAACTAAAGATGGAAGTGTACTTTGGTTGACATTTGCTGATATTGATTGGGACACTGAACATTCTTTGTAAAGCCACAAAGTTCCCCCTCTTTATGGGGGACTTAAAAAATATTTGGAGGTGTGTATTCATGACGGATGAGATTACTATGTTAAGAAACGATTTAGAGTACGAAAGGCAGGAAAATAATAGACTACAGGCTGAAAATGAAAGACTGGCTAATGAATTGGATTTCATAAAACGTGGAAGAAGTACCGCAGCAGCTACTGAGGTCAGAGTAGATAAAATGAGAACCTATACTGTTGCTATTATCTGTATGTCGATAAATGGATTAAAAATGGAAGATATTTTAGATAAGCTGAGTATTTCAAAGTCTACATATTATAGAGCCATTTCTGAAAAGACTGTTAGTGACAGTCAGTATATGGAAGATTTGTATACATATTATAAACATCTGTTTGATGAGTATGGAGTGGAAAAAGAAACATATAAAGACTGGGTAGCTAAAAGGAGAGCATATTTAGGTAAAGGATATATAAGAGATGAATTTTAGAAATAGAGGTGATTGCAAATGAAGATTAGTAAGGCTGAACGAGAACAAAGCAGATTAAATATGGAAGAAAAAGAGAGAAGACGTCAAGAAGTATATGAACAAAATAAGAATAAACCAGTTCTGGATGAGTATTATAAATGGTGTGTTCAAGAAGATTTGATTGCTCTGGAAAGAGACATTAAAGTAGCTACTTTACTATTGAAGAACCATGTGAGTCGTTTGCAGGTACTGATTTTGACCAATCTTCCAGTTGAAATAGTAGTTTCCATTGAGAAGGATATTCAGTATAAAGAAAATGATACAATACTGGAGTACATAACTGAAACTTTGAGAAATATAGGTGCATTGATGAAAGTAGAGAAGTTGTCCAAAGAGGAGTTTGAACTAATCAGAGTCAATATATCTCAATAGGGTATCAGAAGGGGCTGTCATTTACAGAGATGTATTTGGCAGTCCTTTTTATGTTTGAGATATGATATTCTTCATCACTTCATGGTGGGGGTATCTAAGGAAGGCTTCAGCCCATCAAGAACCCAAGCACAATAGATAAAAAATCACTATTGTATTTGGTGACTATAGATAAACATAAAAGAATAGCTTGACTTATTCCCTATTCAGAGCGATAGATAAGAGACCTAAAAAAAAAAACAACAAATAGGAGGATTATCTATGCAGAAATCAAATTTACCAGAAGGATTAAGAACTTTGCAGAAATGGTATACAAGTAAAACTTTAAGATTTGATTTGCCAATACAGAGAGCAGCAGGGCAGTGGAGTCCACTTCAAAAGTCCTTATTAGTTCATTCTTTATTGGCGGACTTTCCAGTACCACCTTTATATTTTATCAAGTATAAAGGGAAAGATGATAGTGTAATTCATCAGGCACTGGATGGAAAACAAAGATGTACTTCTTTGTTTGAGTATATCAACGGTGATTACAAACTTCATTCTAGTACACCAGATGTAGTCGTTGATGGTAAAACAATAGAATTAGCAGGGAAGGAATTTAAGGAGTTATCAGAAGAGATAAAAGACCTCATATTGGGATATCGTTTTACTATTTACTTACTGGAAGATGCGACTGACGATGAGATTGAAGAGGCTTTCGCCCGTCTGAATAATTCTTCGCCACTAACCTTGATACAGAAAGCAAGAACTGAAATGGGTACTGAACTTGCTACTTGGACTAGAGAAATAACATGCTCCCCATTTTTTCAAAATTCTGTACCGAT
>ENA-ORMO01001871-ORMO01001871.1-human-gut-metagenome-genome-assembly--contig:-NODE-1871-length-19716-cov-6.180204_pt1 | contig 19716 bp, 16 predicted proteins | sample MGYA00242106_ERZ509001 | MGnify/ENA primary metagenome ERZ509001 (study PRJEB26280, sample SAMEA2338736) | human gut metagenome | biome: human gut; feature: human-associated habitat; material: faeces... | reverse complement strand
GCCGTAAGTATCCTTATATTGATTTCCGTCCAAACCGTGAAATCGGAAATGAAGTACTTATGGTAGAAGGCCTTTCTAAAACAATCGACGGAGTAAAAGTTCTGGATAACCTAACCTTTACTCTTGGACATGATGATAAAGTCGCTTTTGTTGGTGGAAATGAACGTGCAAAGACTGTTCTCTTCCAGATTTTAATGGGCGAGATGGAGCCTGACGAAGGAAACTACAAATGGGGTGTTACCACATCTCAGAGCTACTTTCCAAAAGATAGTACTCAGGAGTTTGACAATGACTTGACTATCGCTGACTGGCTGACTGGCTATTCTGAAATCAAGGATGCCACTTATGTGCGTGGATTCCTTGGCCGTATGCTCTTCCCTGGAGAAGACGGTGTAAAAAAAGTCCGGGTGCTCTCCGGTGGTGAAAAGGTAAGATGTCTCTTATCGAAAATGATGATTTCCGGTGCTAATGTACTGCTCTTTGACGAGCCTACTAACCATCTGGATATGGAATCTATCACTGCTTTAAACAACGGTATGATCAAATTCCCAGGCGTTATTTTGTTCGCTTCCCATGACCACCAGATTGTACAGACTACAGCAAACCGTATCATGGAAATCCTTCCAAACGGCGTGCTGATTGATAAGATTACTACTTATGACGAATATCTGGCAAGCGATGAAATGGCAAGAAAACGCCAGGTTTATACTATGACAGAGGAAGACAACTAAATCGTAAAATATGTAAAAGGAATTGTTCAAGTCTTTTATGGCTTTTGCAATTCCTTTTTGTTTATGATATAATTTTTTCATATTATAAATAGGAGGTGTTACTTATTTATCAAAAACTATTATTAAAACGCAAGGAATTTCTTGAACAGGAAATTCTAAATCTTCAAGAAAAGATTTCTCTTCTTCCTCCTGGGAAACTTATCTGTACCAGAAATGGGAATTATTTCAAATGGTATCACAGAACAACAACTTCTTTTTCCTATCTCCCAAAATCCAAACAAAACCTCGCAGAACTTTTAGCATTGAAAAAATATTATGCATTTCAGCTGGAACACTTAAAAGCGGAAATAGAAACTCTCAATCTGTATCTCTCTAAATTTCAGTCTTCATCTTCTTCTGCCTTTGAATTTTTGAACCAACATCCTGAATATCAGAAACTTCTTCAAAAAACAGTGGAAAGTTCTTCTCCTATTTTCTCTAAGGAACTGAATGACTGGGTCTCCGATACTTATGAAACCAATTCTATGCACCCCGAACAGCTTTCTCATCTCTCTATCTCAGGTCACATTTTACGTTCCAAATCTGAAGTTATCATTGATACTGCATTGTTCTCCAATCGTATTCCCTTTCGCTACGAATGTGCACTTTCTCTTGGTTTCAAAATATTTTTCCCCGACTTCACCATACGTCATCCGAAAACCAAAGATTTCTTCTACTGGGAGCATTTTGGAATGATGGATTCACCTGCCTATTCTCAAAATGCTTTCAATAAATTACAACTCTATAATGCTCATGGGATTATTCCTACAATCAATCTCATTACCACCTATGAGACGAAGGATCAGCCACTTAATAGTCAATATGTACAACATCTTATTGAGCATTATTTTTTATAATACATAGAAATTGCTTTGGGGAGATGCAACTATCTCTTATTTGGGCAATAGCTATCTCTATTTTACTTCCTTGCCCACATATCTGGGCAAATATCTCAACATATTTTCTCATTTTGCCCAATTTTCTACCCTTACTTCTTTTGGTAAAGTAATTCTGGGCAAAGCACTTTGTTTTTTGATTTTCTTACCCACTGTCTTGGGCAAAACTTGCTGGTTCTCCATTATTTTGCCCAATTCCAGTATAACGAAAACGAAGTTTCTGCTATATCAACGCAGAATAATTGCCCCTATGCAAGGCGGTTACTTAGTATTCATTTTTTATTTTCCCCTAATACTCTTTCACCTCTACCGGCATTTTCATATCCTTATACTCTTTGGGAGAAATTCCAAATTCTTTCTTAAAAGCCCTATAAAAATTAGAATAATCTTTGAAGCCGAACATTACATATGCCTTGCTAATGCTGATATTGCTTAAAATTGCATCCTGACAGGCTGCCAGACGTTTTTTCATAATATATTGATGTATGGCAATTCCTGTGTTTTCCTTGAAAAGATGTGCAATATGAAATTTACTCACATAAAATGTCTTTGCCAAATATTCCAAAGAAATGTCCTGTTCCAGATGATTATCAATATAGTCCAACAAATTATGATATAAATCCTGATCTTCTTTTCTCTTTCTAGGATTATTTTGTTCATAAGCCATCCTGTTCAAGTGCAGAAGCAAATCACAGATACTGATAAAAACCTTGGATTCCTTTCCAAAACGCTCTGAATGCATTTCTTCAATCAGATGAAAAATCTTAGACTGCACAGCAGTGAAAGGCACCACTTCATTATGATAAATATATTGTTTTTTCTCCGAAGCACATTGAATAATATAATAATAATCCTCTGACATTTTCCTCACTTTTTGAAGATAATCAATGCTAATCCAAAATACAAAACGACTGTATGGCATATTCTCATCATGAATCACAGCTTTATGAGGGACTCCTGGTGGAATCACTACCACATCGCCTGCCTTTAAAAGAAATAATTTATCCCTGATTAAAATAGACACGTTTCCTTCCAAAAAAAAATAAACTTCATAGTAATTATGAAAATGACTATCCACATTTGCCATATGCCTGTCACTGTAGTAATAAATCTCGAAATCCTTGGACAACATATATTGGCGGGTAATAAAATCTGTCTTATAATTTTTTTTCATTTTTCCTTCTCCTGCTTCTTTCTTTGTATGTATTTTAGTACACAACAACAACTTTTGCAATATATACAACAATCTTATCAATTGGAATTATTTTAAGTCGAAACTATAATACTAAATATCAAACAAACATCGAAAGTGAGGAAATCAATTATGGAAATGACAATGCGCTGGTACGGAAAAAATCATGATACCGTTACTCTGGAGCAGATTAAGCAGAGCTGCTATGTAACAGGTATCATTACAACTCTTTATGACAAATTACCTGGTGAAGTTTGGACACTGGATGAAATCCTGGCTATGAAAAAAGAGGTAGAAGATGCAGGTCTTCACTTAGCTGGTATCGAAAGTGTAAACGTAAGCGATGCTATTAAAACAGGTGCTCCTGAGAGGGACAAAGACATTGCAGCTTACATCGAAACACTGGAAAATCTTGGAAAAGCTGATATTCATATGGTATGCTACAACTTCATGCCTGTATTTGACTGGACCAGAACAGAACTGGCAAGAGTAAGAGAAGACGGAACTACTGTTCTTGCATACAACCAGGATACTGTAGACGCTATGGACCCGGACAACATGTTTGATTCCATCAAAGACAACATGAATGGTACTGTTATGCCAGGCTGGGAACCAGAACGTATGGAAAAAGTAAAAGAATTATTCGAACTTTACAAAGATATTGATGAAGAAAAATTATTCGAAAACTTGAAATACTTCCTGGAAGCAATCATGCCTGTTTGTGACAAATATGACATCAACATGGCAATCCACCCAGACGATCCATCTTGGAGCGTATTTGGCCTGCCTCGTATTATTTCCTCCCAGGCAAAGCTGAAACGTATGATGGATATGGTTCCAAACAAACACAATGGTGTTACATTCTGCATGGGCTCTTACGGAACCAACTTAAACAATGATTTAATTGATACCATTCATATGCTCAAGGGAAGAATTCACTTCGCACACGTAAGAAACCTTCGTTTCAACGATGGTATGCGTGACTTCGAAGAAAGTGCACATTTAAGCTCTGATGGTACATTTGATATGTACGCTATCATGAAAGCACTTCACGACACAGGATTTGATGGACCAATCCGCCCAGACCACGGACGTATGATGTGGGGAGAAAAGGCAATGCCTGGCTATGGTCTGTATGACCGTGCTCTCGGTGCTGCATACCTGAGAGGATTATGGGAAGCTGCTGAAAAAGAATCCAAATAAGAGTAGTCATCGCAAGTGCGAGAAAGGGAAAAAACATGAAATTAACTTTAGAAGGCCTGAAAAACAGACAGGATTGGGAAGCTGCAGGCATTGCACTTCCATCCTATGACATTGAAAAAGTTGCTGAAAACACAAAAAAAGCCCCTGTATGGGTACACTTCGGAGCTGGAAATATCTTCCGTATCTTCATTGGCGGACTGGCTAATACTTTGCTGGAAAACGGTGAAACTGACAAAGGTATTACCTGCGTAGAAACTTTTGACTTTGATGTAGTGGATAAAATCTACAAACCTTACGACAATCTAGTACTGGCTGTTACCTTAAAAGCAGACGGTTCTACTGACAAGAAGGTACTTGGTTCTCTGACAGAAGCAATCAAAGCTCAGTCTGGCGTTGCAGAAGAATGGAATCGTTTAAAAGAAATCTTCGTGAATCCTGCACTGCAGATGATATCCTTTACCATCACAGAAAAAGGATATGCCTTAAAAGGTGCTGACGGAAACTTCTTCCCATTCATTCAGGCTGACATTGACAATGGACCTGAAAAAGCTGGTTCTGCTATGGCTGTTGTATGTGCTTTATTAAATGAGCGTTACAAAGCTGGAAAGACTCCTCTTGCTGTTGTTTCTATGGATAACTGCTCCCACAATGGTGAAAAACTGCAGAACTCCATTCTCACTATGGCAAAAGAATGGCTGGCAAAAGGTTTCGTAGAAGAAGGCTTCGTAGAATATCTTTCCGATGAAAAACAGGTTTCTTTCCCATGGTCCATGATTGATAAAATCACACCAAGACCTGCAGATTCTGTATGTGAAGACCTGGAAAAAGCTGGTGTAGAAGAAATCGCTCCTGTGATTACTTCCAAGAGAACCTACATTGCTCCTTTCGTAAATGCAGAAGGTCCTCAGTACCTGGTTATTGAAGATAAATTCCCGAATGGAAGACCTGCTCTGGAAAAGGCCGGTGTATATCTCACAGACAGAGATACCGTAAATAAGGTAGAACGTATGAAAGTTACTACTTGTCTGAATCCTCTGCATACTGCTCTTGCTGTATACGGCTGTGTACTTGGCTATACTTTAATTGCAGATGAAATGAAAGATGAACAATTAAACAAACTGGTTCACCAGATTGGCCCTGTAGAAGGTATGCCGGTAGTAACGGATCCTGGTATCCTCTCTCCTGCTGATTTTGTAGACGAAGTTATCAATGTTCGTATCCCGAACCCATTTATGCCTGACACACCACAGCGTATTGCTACCGATACTTCACAGAAAGTAGGTATCCGCTACGGTGAAACGATTAAATCCTATGTGGCACAGTATGGTGATGCGAAAAAATTAACCGCTATCCCTCTGGCAATTGCCGGCTGGTGCAGATATCTCTTAGGTGTAGATGATGAAGGAAATACTTTTGAACGCTCCGCAGACCCAATGCTGGAGGAACTGAGCAAGGTTCTTACCGGAATTGAAGTTGGAAATCCTTCTTCTTACAACGGACAGTTAAAATCCATCCTTTCCAATGCAAACATCTTTGGCGTTGACTTATATGAAGCTGGAATCGGTGAAAGAATTGAAGAAATGTTCTTAGAAGAAATCGCCGGAGTTGGAGCTGTAAGAGCTACTCTGAAAAAATATATGGCATAATGAAGAAGGATGCTGTTTCCTCCTGTGAGGGGCAGCATCCTTTTTTTGCTGTTTATAGGCCAAATTCCTCAAACAGTTTTTTCTGGTACTCTTTATCTAAGGCAGCTTTTATAATATCGTCTGTTCTTCCTAATTCATACAGACGCAGCGTCAAAGCATTTACTCTTTTTTCTCCCTCTCGTAGTCCTTCTCGTAGCCCTTCTTGTAGTCCCTCTTGTAGCCCCAACCGCCTTTTTTCTTCCAATTCCTCATACATCAATTCCTCTAATGCTTCACACATCTCTTTTACCTCCTGAAATTCTTTTTTATTTGCCCAGACAATAATATTCATAACCATAAACCTTATAGAAATCATCCAGACTCAGATAATCCCCTGGACCTTTATATTCTATGATATTATGCTTTCGGAAAATCCTTCCGATATTTTTATGAATATTTTGGCTTTTGTCATTTTTTACGAGAACGTCAATAGACATAGGCTTTGTTCCCAGTTGATGTTCCTGTTCAAAATTTAGATATTTTGCTTCATTTCCAAATTCAATCTGAAGTCCTGCGAAAAATGCAGGATGCCATTGTAACAACTGCCCGCTCTCTTGTTTTGCAGCTTCTCGTTGCATTTTCATATGAATCCTCCTTTTTTATTTTCTGGAGATTCGCTTTCGGAACCTCCTGCCTGTAATTGGGTGAAAGCACGAATTTTCCGAAAATAGAATTGTGATAAGACCTGCACAGCAAAATCAGCTCTGCATATAGATATTTTTAAGGAAATATGCTTTTCTATATTGTAACATGGACTCTGCTCAATGAAAATATCGGAATATTAAACAAACCTGTGAAAAAAATGGAGGCTTCCATTTTATTCACAGGTTTCTTCTTTAACTCTTTGTTCCCATATGCTTAAATTCTTTTACAATAAAGAAAACACAAAGCACAGCGGCAACTCCGTCTGCAATCGGAGCAGAGAACATAACGCCCTCAATTCCCATAAACAAAGGTAATATGATTAATAATGGCAACAAAAAGATAATCTGTCTGGTAAGAGATAAAAATACACCTTTTCCTGCTTTTCCGATGGAGGTAAATGTATTGGCCGTAATAGGCTGAATTCCATTAATAAATGTAAAAAATAAATAAATCCTGAAAAACTTCTCTGCAAAAAGAAAATACTCTTCACTTCCGGAACCAAAAATACTGATAATCTGTCTTGGCATCAATTGGAACAATAAGAATGCCACAACAGAGATTCCAATAGCCGCTGCTACTGCTTTCTTATAGGTAGCTTTTACACGATCATATTTTCCTGCCCCATAGTTATAACTGGTAATCGGCTGAATCCCCTGAGAGATTCCAATCACAATGGCAAAAAAGATCATTCCCACCTTAGAGATAATACCTGCACAGGCTAAAGGAATGTCACTTCCATAGGAAGACTGTGCCCCATAGTAGGTCAACGTATTGTTCATAACAATCTGTACAATCATCATGGCAATCTGATTAAAAAATGGTGCAATCCCCAGCGAAATAATCGGAATCCAGGATGTTCCGGAAGGAATCAGACTCTTCAATGGAATATGAACCGTTTTAAATCTCGACAAATACCATAAAACCATCAAACCAGACACTACTTGTCCGATGATTGTTGCCCAAGCTGCACCTGCGATACCCATATCAAATATAAAGATGAACAGTGGATCTAAAATCGTGTTGATAATAGCTCCTACCAATGTACACGTCATGGAAAATTTGGGGCTTCCATCTGCACGAATCAGATTGCTTCCACCTGTGGTAACAATCAAAAAAGGAAATCCAAGTGCTGTAATTCCCGTATATTCCAGAGAGTAATCTAAGACTTTCTCTGTGGCTCCGAATGCTCTCATCATTGGTTCCAAAAAAATCTGCGATACCACACAGAGTAGTACCCCCAGTATCAGCATCATCCCAATAGAACCACCTGCAAATTTAACTGCCTTTTCCTTTTCTTTTCGCCCCATAGCAAGATTGAAATTTGCAGCTCCTCCGATTCCGCACAAAAGGGAAATGGCCGTACAGGTGATTGAGAGTGGAAATGCCACATTCGTAGCTGCATTTCCCAGCATACCGACACTTCTGCCTATAAAAAACTGATCTACAATGTTATACAAGGAACTTACCAGCATAGCAATAATACTTGGAATAGCAAATCTGGCAATCAACGTCCCTATGGGTTCTGAGCCAAGGGGATTATTCTGTTTCTCTTCCATGGACTTCCTCCTGCTGCGTTTTAATATTATGAAGTACTTTTTCTGAATGGGATGCCATTTTTTCCAATCCGCTGACCATAAGCTGCTGCTCCTGGAGTTTTTTCATAGTTCTTACAGCAAGTGCTTCATCCACTGCCATATTTCCACACGTTTCCTTCTGGCTTCTGCCTGGATTTGCGGATAAATAAAACAAAAAATTATAACTGGAATAGCCAATGCCATACTCCTTCATGGTCTTCGTCATATACTTCTGCTCTCTCCGGTGAAGAATAGCAACGCTTTTTCCCAAGATACGATTTTCCATAATGCCTCCTATTCTTGACAAGTCAATTATATTATACGAGGCAATAATTGATTTATCAAGTTTCTGAGATTACAAACTTATCTTTGCACATACATCCTGATCATATCAGAATGCTCCTCTTCCTGAACCATACACAAAAATTCCCAGCCACACACTCTCCATAAGCTTCCTTTGGCACTCCCTATTTACTGTGAAACCATGCCACTGCCTGCTCTTTTAATTGAGGATTTTGTCTTAAATTGATATATTTGTATGTGTTCATTTTCTTTCTTCTCCATTTTTGTAAAAATTGAGGGTACATCGCCCCTTGGCAATATACCCTCAATAGTTGTTTAAAACGGTGTCCCGTCTAAATCATATGGTGTACACTGGTACACATAATAATTCAGCCAGTTAGTATACAGATTATTGGCATGGGATCTCCACAAAAGTAATGGTTTATTTTCCGCATTGTCCCCAGGATAGTAGCCTTTTGGCATATCAATAGGCAGCCCTTTTCCTAAATCCCTTTTATACTCCCCGTCTAGGGTAATCCTGTCATATTCCGGATGACCCATAACAAAAATCTGTCTGCCTTCTTTTGCCATTGCAAGAAACACACCTGCCTCTTCAGACTCTGCTAGGACTGTCAATTCTTTGCAATTATGAATATCCTCTGCACGTACTTCTGTATGACGGGAATGAGGTGCCAAAAACACATCATCAAATCCCCTTACCAAAGGGATTTTCCGGTTCTTCACCTTATGAGCAAAAAGCCCAAATACTTTATGCTCCATCTGGTGCTTTTGCAACCCATAATGATAATACAGTCCTGCCTGGGCTGCCCAACACAGATAAATCGTGGAGGTCACATTATGTTTACTCCATTCCATGATTTCCTTCATTTCTTCCCAGTAGTCTACCTCCTCAAACTCCATCTGCTCTACAGGTGCTCCTGTAATAATCATTCCATCAAATTTATGTTCCCGCACCTCATCAAAAGTCTGATAAAATTTATTTAGATGGCTGGTAGCCGTATTCTTGGAAGTGTGGCTGCTTGCCATCATAAAGGACACATCCACCTGAAGGGGTGTGTTGGACAAAGAACGCAAAAGCTGCAATTCTGTCTCTTCCTTCAAGGGCATCAAATTCAAAATCAAAATTTGAATAGGACGGATATCCTGATGCACTGCCCTCTTCTCATCCATTACAAAAATATTTTCTTTCTCTAGGATTTCTTTTACCGGCAAATCACTTTGTATTTTAATTGGCATTTCATTTTTTCCTCTCTTTCTTTTCCTACATCAAAGGTGCAAACATCCGGAGAATGGTTCCCATGGCCCGCATGTAAAAAGGCTGTGCTTTATAATCTGATGTCCGTGCTTTGATACACTTTTTCAGTGTGTCCTGAAAATCTTGTTCAATATCTGCAATCTTGGAATTTTCATACAACAACGTAGCACATTCAAAATGATGGAAAAGACTTCGGTAATCCAGATTAATGGTTCCAACTACTGCCTTGGCATGATCTGAAACAAAAACCTTCGCATGTACAAAACCTGGCTCATATTCATAAATTTTTACACCTGCTTCCAGCAGTTCTCTGTAATACGTCTTTGCCACTGCAAAAGCATATTTCTTATCTGGTATATGAGGCATAATAATCGAAACATCAACACCTCTCTTTGCCGCATACGTAAGACCCATAATTGTTTCATAATCTAAAATCAAATATGGTGTCATAATATGTACATATTCCCGTGCCGTATTTAAAATATCCAGATATACTTTTTTTCCTATCCGCTCCTTACCATAAGGACTTACTTCATAAGGCATAATAAAACCATCATTTGGCATCATGAAATCTCTTGGAGTCTTATATTTCTCATAGGCTTCCTCTTCTATTTCTGTTACGTCCCACATTTCCAGGAACATATATGTAAATCGTTCTACTGCTTTTCCTGTCAATCGCACTGCAGTATCTTTCCAGTGTCCAAAACGTACTTTCTGATTAATATATTCATCTGCAAGATTGGTTCCACCTGTAAACGCTACTTTTCCGTCAATAACCATAATCTTTCGGTGATCTCGATTATTATAATAGCTGGAAAAAACAGGACGAATGGGCGCAAACATCTTACACTTGATTCCTTCTGCTTCCAGAACCTTAGGGTAAAAGTACGGCAGCAAGGCCAATACACACATACCATCATACATAACCCTTACTTCTACACCTTGCTTTGCTTTTTCTTTCAGAATTTCCAGAATACTATTCCACATAACACCTTCTTCTACAATGAAAAATTCCAAAAAGATAAATTTCTCTGCTTTTTTCAGTTCTTCCAACATATCCTGAAACTGGTCATCCCCCAAAGGATAATATGTTACCTGAGTATGGTCATATACTGGAGCATTTCCATACACTTCCATGTAGTCTGCAAAATTCCCCATCTGTGGATTTTCCTCTTTCAGTCTTTCTTTTACCTCCTCATTCTGAGGTGTATATTTTCTGGTTTGTACAGAAAAAGATTCCAGACGGCGAAAGAGCATCCTTGTTCCCCACTGATTATTAATATAAATATAAAATAAGGCACCAAATACAGGAAAAATAATCAGCGGCAGCATCCATACTAGCTTAAATTCCGGACTGCCGCTACTATTAAACAAATGCAATACCACAGTCACACTGAGCAGAACGAACACAAGATAAAAAATATAGCTATATTCTCTCAGCCAGATATAAATAGAAGTCAGTAACAAAAACTGAATTACAAATGCCAAAACTACCATAAGTGTCCTGCCAAAAATAATGGTCTTTACACCCTTTAGGCCTTTTTTCTTCATTTCTTTTGTATTTACCATACTACACTTATTCTCCTGCCATTTCTATAAAATCTTCTTCTGATAAAATCGGTATACCAAGTTCTTTGGCTTTTTTATTTTTTGAAGAGTTGGAGGTTGTATCATTGTTAATTAAATAATTCGTTTTTGAGGTAACACTTCCTGTCACCTTCCCTCCCCTTTGTTCAATAAACTCCTTAAGTTGGGCACGGTTCGCAAAATGTTCTACGCTTCCTGTAATGACAAACTGTTTTCCTGCCAAAGACTGTTTCTCTTCTTTTTTTACTTCCTCCAACTCCAGATGTGACAGAAGATGATGGAATTTTTTTAGATTCTCTTCCTGGCTGAAATACTCCGTAAAAGTCTTTGCAATCACAGGTCCGATTCCTTCAATAGCACTGATTTCTTCTGCTGTCGCACGAATCATCTTCTCTACATCATAATCAAATTCCTTACAGATTACTTTTGCATTTGCCAAACCAATATTGGCAATTCCAAGACTATAAAGGACTCTCGGTAATGTAGTGTATCTTGCTTTTTCAAGGCTGGAAATAAGATTTTCATAAGATTTCTCTCCAAAACCATCCATCTCTACAATCTGCTCTCGATATCTCTGGATTTCAAAAATATCTCCAAAGTCCTTAATAAAGCCTTTCAGAATAAACTTCTCTAAGGTTGCTTCAGAAAGCCCGTCTATGTTCATGGCATCCCTACTTACAAACAACGTAAAGGATTTGATTTTCTTTGCCTGACACTCTGGATTCATGCAATACAATGCCTCTACCTCATTTGTTTTCAAAACTCTGGCCTCTTCCTTGCACACTGGACATAGATTGGGAATCTCAAGGTTTCCACTTCTTGTAAGGTTTTCTGCAATCTGTGGAATAATCATGTTTGCTTTGTACACCTGAATCTTATCTCCAATACCCAGCTGCAATTCCTTCAGAATACTGATATTATGCACACTAGCTCGGCTTACTGTAGTTCCCTCCAGTTCTACTGGGTCAAAAATGGCTACTGGATTAATCAGACCGGTTCTTGAAGGGCTCCATTCAATTTCTCTTAAAACGCTTTCCCGTATTTCATCTTTCCACTTAAAGGCAAAAGCATTTCTTGGAAATTTCGCTGTGCTTCCAAGAGAAGCCCCATAAGCAATGTCATCATACAAAGCCACCAGACCATCCGAAGGAAAATTATTCTTTGCTACTTGGTGTTCAAAATAATCCATAACCTCATCCAGATTTTGGGCTGTCACTGCCCTATATTCCACCACATCAAATCCCTGGGTTTGCAGCCATAAAAACTGTTTCTCCACAGAATTTTGAAAATCCACCCCCTCTGCCTGAACCAGAGAAAATGCATAAAATTGCACATTTCTCCTAGCTGTAATTTCATTGTTCAATTGACGTACAGAACCGCTGCACAAATTCCTGGGATTCTTATATCTGGCGTCCACATCTTCAATCTGAGCATTAATTTTTTCAAAATCTGAATATGTGATAATGGCTTCTCCTCTTAGTACCAAATCTCCCTTATGCTTGATTTGAAGAGGGATATTCTGAAACACTTTTGCATTATTGGTAATTACTTCACCAATAATACCATTTCCTCTGGTAACCGCCTTTTCCAGTTTTCCTTCCCGATAAGTTAGTACAATGGTAAGCCCATCTAATTTCCAAGACAACAGTGTCTTGTGGGTTCCAATAAAGCTTCTCAAAGCTTCCCTGTCTTTCGTCTTATCCAAAGACAGCATAGGGGTCTCGTGGGCTTCTTTTGGCAATTCCTCCAGAGCTTCATATCCAACCAGCATAGTAGGGCTTCCTGCCAGGGTAATCCCTGTCTCTTCTTCTAATTTTACTAGTTCATCATACAATTTATCATACTCAAAATTGCTCATGATTTCCCTATCTTCCTGATAATAAGCTTTTGCTGCCTTAGTTAATATGGGAATGAGCTCCTTCATTCTTTTCCTAGCATCCATGGAATGCAATCCTCCTACTATTTTTTTCTGAATTTTTTTTCAGGATTTCTATATTTTCCTGGATTTTTTACAGGTTTTCCTCCTCTATAAACTTCTTTTCCTCTAACTGTTTTTTCTTTCTCAATCTGTCTTTTTAATTCTTGTATTTCTGATTTTGTAGCCTCTCTGTATTCTCCTACCTTTAAGTTCTCCAAAGTAAGATTCATAATACGAATCCGTTTCAGTTTTTTCACTTCATATCCTAAATAACTGCACATTCTCCTAATCTGGCGATTCAAGCCCTGAGTTAGAACAATCCGAAACTCATATTCTTCTTTTTTTTCCGCCACACATGGCCTTGTCACAGTTCCAAGAATCGGCACACCACTTCTTATCTTTTGAAGAAAGTCTTCTGTTACTGGCCGGTCTACGGTAACCAGATATTCTTTCTCATGAAAATTTCCAGCTTTCATAATCTCATTTACCAAATCACCCTGATTGGTCAGTAATAACAACCCTTCTGAATCCTTATCAAGCCTTCCTGCATAATATACCCGAATAGGGTAATGAATATAAGAAATCACATTCTTTTTCACCTGCATATTGGTAGTGCATTCTATTCCCTTTGGTTTATAAAAAAGAAGTAGTACTTTTCTCTCTTGAAGCTCCACCTTGTTTCCATCCAGACACACCAGATCTGAATTTTCTACCTGCATCCCAGGAGATACTGGCTCTCCATTAACTGTAATGCGCCCGTCCTCAATCAAACGGTCTGCCTCTCTCCTAGAGCAGAGACCAGCTTCACTCAAAAATTTATTTAAACGCATGGTGTTCTCCTTTTTTAGCCTCTACTTTACACGGCGTGCAATTATTATAACATACTTATGCGCCTTGGTGGAAATTTTCTCTTCTTCTTTTTCTGCACTCGTGGTATAATGATTGCACGACATATAGATTTCAAAAGATATTTCAAAGAATACAGTGAGGATGACTTATGAAGGCCATAATGAAACGTGTTTTTTTCTGGACATTTATTCTGTTTTTGGGTGCTTTTCTTTTGATTACCCCCCAATATATGTGCGTGTTTATGAAGAATTATATGGTTTCCAGAGAAAATGCAAAGGAAATGAGAAAGGAAAAGCATTGGGTTTATAATGCACAGGGACGGCGTTATGTTTCTAAAAAAGGTTCTTTTGTTCATGATACTAGCCAAGAAATTGATGGTGTTACCTATTATTTTGATTCTAAAGGTTATGTCCAAACAGGATGGCTACAGGAACAGGGAAAGCTTTATCACCGCAATCCAGACGGCTCAGCTACTACAGGCTGGTTTGAAGATGAAAACGGAAAATATTACCTAAATGAAGATGGCTCCCCTGTAACTGGATGGGCAGATTTAGATGGAAAAAAATATTATTTTTCTTCTTCTGGCGTTATGGCTACAGGAATTATAGAAATTGACGGAGTATCTCACCTTTTCCAGGAAGATGGTTCTGTTACAGCAGGATGGACTGAATTGGAAGGCAAGAAATATCATCTGGACGAAACAGGAACGATTGCCACTGGTTTCCAGGATATTGATGGAAAAACCTATTTTTTCCGAGAAGACGGTACTATGGCTACTGGCTGGATTTCTAATGGCGGAGATCGCTATTACATGGATCAGGACGGTTCCAAGGTTACGAATGCCTGGATCGACGAAGGCGGTCAAAAACATTTCCTCGGGGCAGACGGAAAAGAGCAAAAAGGTTGGATAACTGTAAATGGAAAAAAATATTTTATTACCGAAGAAGGAATCCTAGCACAGTCCGGATGGCTGAAACAAGAGGATAAATGGTATTATATTAATTCTGATGGAAGCGCCAGAACAGGACTCTTCCAGGATAACAGTAAATGGTATTATCTCACCTCAGAAGGCAAATTACAGGAGGGCTGGATAGAGGATAATGGAAAAAAATACTATCTGGCAAATGGACAGCTTATGACTGGATGGCGACAGATTGGAGATAAGCAGTACTATTTCAATGAAGACGGTACCATGGCCACTGGCTGGATTACTCTGGGTGGAAAATCTTATTTTCTAAGGGAAGATGGAAGCCTTGACGCCACAGCTGAAAAATAGGTAAAAAAATAGCTGCTGATTCAGCAGCTATTTTTTTACCTATTTCATCACTGAAGCAAATCACTGTAGACATATCCTTCATTTCCCTGATACTCTACTTTAATCCAATTTTCATCTGCGTTTTCCAGTTTCTTCACCTGCTCTCCTTTTGTAAGGATTGCAACAATATCTGAATCTGAATTTGCCTCTGCACGCATATTACAAATTTCTGTGGTTGTAAGCATTTCTCCGTTATCAGCCATCATCGCTGTATTCACTTTGCTCCCCAACTCTTCTTCAAATTTTCTCAGATTTTCGTCCCCTTCTATCGCTTCATTGAGCTCTTTCTCAACCTGAGTAATCAGTTCTTTTACATCCTCTTCCTGTCTTGTTTTTTCAATGCATTCCTCAATTTCTGCATTGCTTTCATCATTATGAATCAGATAGGTTCCATCTTCATTTTGATAAACATATATCACAGAAAGTCCCGGGGCTGGCGTTTCTACATCTTTAAACTTTAAATCATAAGAAATAAAAACTACATAACTATTCTCTTCCAGTCCTGGTTTGGTGTACACCTCTACATTTCTATATTCTTCAATATAGTCTGCATTGGTAACCTTCGTTTCATCTGTTTTGCTAAAAGCATCTGTTAATTCTTTCATCTTGGCAACATCCTTCTGTCCCCAAGCAGCATAAAACGCTTCTACCAAAGTTGTTACTTCAGGGTGGGCATCCTTTGCAAGAGCATTTCCGGATTTCTCTTCAGAAGGTTTCTCTTCTGAATCTCCAGACTTCCCAGACTCTTTCTCTTGTTCTGTTTTCTGAGCAGGTTCTTTTCCTTCTTTATCAGAAAATCCCCCTGTAATTGCTTTGATTCCAAAAAATAAGATAACCAGAACAATCAGAATTGCCAGACCCAGAAGAATATACCTCAGATTATCTGAGAGCCATTCTCTGAAATTGTCTAACATATTTGTCCTCCTTATATTCCCTTATCCTCATGCTCTCCCCAAAGCATATAACACACCCGGAGGGATTCGAACCCCCGACACGTGGTACCGGAAACCACTGCTCTATCCCCTGAGCTACGAGTGCATCTATTTCTATATCTCATTTATCATACCACAAATTTTCTTTGTTGTAAAGCCTTTGAAAATTTTCCAGCAATTTCTCCATGAATTTCCATCTAAATTTGGGAAATACTACCCAATTTTCTCTAAAAATCGGGCAGCATTCCCCACTTAACTACATTACCAATGCTTCTCTCTTCCTATCATAGTAATAGACCTGATAAGAGAGAATTTCCTCTTCTTCTACTTGGTTTTGATTAACCTCTCTCACCATTTTCATTAATTCAAAGCGGGTATAATGTCCCTGATCTGGAACTAGAATACATTCATGAACACTGCTTGGCAGTACAAAGAAATTTCTTTTCAGAAGTGTACCAATATGGGCCAAAACATGAGGATACAACAACACTGCTGCACCATAAAATTTTTCCTCGTTCGTAAGAACATACATCAATTCTTCCTTCTGAAGATTTTCCATCTCAGTCTCCCCAGACAGCTCTGCAATTAAGGTTTCCATTCCCATAAAACGATATGGCAGCTTTCTGCTGGTATTAAAAGCCGCATCCTTCATCAGTTGACTTTTGGTAATACCCCAAGTCACTAGATTATTATTATGTATCAATACAGAACCACCTGGAAAATGCTCTTGCTCCACACGGTAATAAAAAACGACTGCTAAATCCAAATACCGGATATAAGGTACTCTTTTTAACATTCTCTCATTCATCTGGTAATTCACCAACTTATAAAACACACTCGTTCTTGCCCTGGTATAATCTTCAAATTCTTCCAATGAAAACTCCACCTCATCCTTCCATTTTTCCTCTTCACACAAAATATGCCCTGCAATCTGTTCCAGAGTAACTCCTTGTTCATAAATCTCATAAAGCTCCTCCAGATAAATGGTTGGAAGCACCTGCTCCCTTTCACCTTGTAATACCACCGCATCCAGAACAACTCCATTGTTTTTTTCCACCTGCTGTAAAATAACTTTTTTCTTACCTTCTGTCCTCTTTTGTAAAATCCTGCATAATTCTTCTTTGAATGTCTGATACTCCATACAATACATTCGTCCTTTCTTTTTTATTTATATTAAGCAGACATTGGGACTGGACAGATCCTTCCCTCTGCTGCCAAATACCACTTCTATATTAAAATTTATGGGAATTTTCTTTGATAGATTATTGAAAAGTGATTTGAAAGAATATAGAAATCGCATTCAATATTACAAATCTGAATATTGATATATTTTACGCTCAGTCTGCACTTCCATTTGTTCTTAAGAAGGCCCAGACAAATTTGCGAAAAATATACCAATATTCTAAATTATCATTGAATACAATAAATTTTAGAAATTTTCTAAATATGAATTAAACTCTTGATAAATATTCTCCAGTTCTTGTGTCAATTTTAATGACATCACCCTGGTTTACAAACAGAGGTACATATACTGTAGCACCAGTCTCTACAACTGCTGGTTTTGTAGCACCCTGTGCAGTATTTCCTGCAAAGCCCGGCTCTGTATCTGTGATTTCCAGTTCTACAAATAATGGTGCTTCGATTGCGAATACATTTCCATTGTAAGAACATATTTTTACTGTTTCGTTTTCTTTTACGAATTTCAAAGAATCTCCTACTGTATCCTGTGCAATAGCAATCTGATCATATGTCTCATTGTTCATGAAGTTATACAAATCACCATCATTGTATAAATACTGCATATCCACACGTTCAATTCTTGCCTGTGGGAATTTCTCAGTTGGTCTGAAAGTTTTTTCAATAATTCCACCACTGATTACATTTTTTAATTTTGTTCTAACGAATGCAGCACCTTTACCTGGTTTAACGTGCTGAAATTCCATAATCTGTACTACGTTACCATCAATTTCCAGTGTGAGACCGTTTTTAAAATCTCCTGCTGATATCATAATGATATTCCTCCTTATTTCGTCCGTTGGGAAAACCTGTTATTTTCCGCTATACTTCATTCTATAATATCTGGAAGCAATTTTCAACTCTTTTTTCTCTTTCTTTGTTCTTTTGCGTAAAAAAACAAAACAATTTTTTCCAACTTCCGTTTCAATACTATCTGAATTTCCTCTTTTGGATGAATGGGTTTCACCAAAATGTTGTGAATTCCCACTCTCTTGGCTCCATATACATCCGTAAACAGCTGGTCACCCACAAACAGCGTATTATTAAGCTTTGTCCCCATAAGCTCCATGGCTTTCAAATAATTTTTCTTAGAAGGTTTATGCGCATTTTCAATAAAATGTACCTGAATTTTTTCATTAAAGGAGCTAACCCTCTGATATTGATTATTTGATAAAAGACAGCATTGAAATCCCATACGTTTCAGATTTTCAAACAGCTTCTCTGCTCTTTGGTCTGAGGGTGCTCCATGAGGAACCAAAGTATTATCAATATCAAAAATAATTCCTCGGTATCCCTTCCGGTATTGCTCCTCAAAATCAATTTTATAAGTGGACTCCAGATATTCATCTGGAAAAAACTTCTTAAACATAGATTTTATATTCTCCTTGCACCTGTTTTTCTTATGGTAACAGGTACATACTAGTTTTGTCAAACCTTCATCGCTGATTCAATGCCTTGTAACTCTGTTCATCTAAAACATTCTTATAAGCCGGACGGATAATCTTATCCGTATTGATTAGTTCTTCCATACGGTGTGCAGACCAACCTACAATACGGGCAATGGCAAACATAGGTGTATATAATTCAAGGGGCAATCCCAACATGCTGTAGACAAAACCACTATAAAAGTCCACATTAGCACTAACGCCTTTGTAAATGCGGCGTTCCTTTGCAATCACTTCAGGTGCCAACCGTTCTACCTTAGCATACAATTCATAGTCTTTCATTCTGCCTTTTTCTGCTGCTAACTGCTTCACAAACCGTTTGAAAATCTGTGCCCTTGGATCTGAAATGGAATAAACTGCATGACCCATTCCATAAATCAGCCCTCTTTTATCAAAAGCCTCTTTATGTAAAAGTTTTACAAGATATTCTTTGATTTCTTCCTCATCTGTCCAATCCTGCAGATGTTCTTTCATATCCTGAAACATGCTGACCACTTTAATATTGGCGCCTCCATGCTTTGGACCTTTTAAAGACCCCAAAGCTGCTGCAATAGCAGAATACGTATCCGTTCCAGAAGAAGAAACTACATGAGTAGTAAAGGTAGAGTTATTACCACCACCATGCTCCATGTGAAGTACCAGGGCCAAATCCAGAATCTTTGCCTCCAGAGACGTATAAATCTTATCTGGACGCAAAAGCAATAAAATGTTTTCTGCTGTAGAAAGATGGCTCTCTGGATTGTGAATATATAAACTGTCATCCAGATTGTAATGCTTATGTGCTTGATATCCATATACAGACAATAGCGGAAATACACTAATCAGATTCATACACTGGCGAAGTACATTAGGAAGTGAAATATCTTCCGGATTATCATCATAAGAATAGAGTGTTAATACACTTCGGGAAA
>ENA-ORMO01001866-ORMO01001866.1-human-gut-metagenome-genome-assembly--contig:-NODE-1866-length-19754-cov-8.249454_pt1 | contig 19754 bp, 20 predicted proteins | sample MGYA00242106_ERZ509001 | MGnify/ENA primary metagenome ERZ509001 (study PRJEB26280, sample SAMEA2338736) | human gut metagenome | biome: human gut; feature: human-associated habitat; material: faeces... | reverse complement strand
AATTCAGAAAATGCATGAAGGCTTCTACTATTTCATTCAGTTTGAAGCAGACGCAGAGTGTCCGGCGGAAGTAGAAAGACATGTTCGCATCATGGACAACGTATTAAGATACTTAGTCGTTCGTAAAGACGCATAATCTTTTTACAGATGGATTTTAGAAAGCACCATTAGAACCCGTTCACTTACTGAAAAGAGAGGTAGAAAAATGAACAAAGTTATTTTAATGGGACGCTTAACAAGAGATCCTGAGGTTAGATATTCCGCAGGAGAAAATGCGCTGGCTATTGCCAGATATACTCTGGCAGTTGACAGAAGATTCCGTCGTGACGGAGAAGCTACGGCTGATTTTATCAGCTGCGTAGTATTCGGACGCGGAGCAGAGTTTGCAGAGAAATATTTCCATCAGGGAATTCGTATCGTGGTCAGCGGTCGTATTCAGACCGGAAGCTATACCAACAGAGAAGGACAGAAGGTGTATACAACAGAGGTTGTTGTTGAGGAGCAGGAATTTGCAGAAAGCAAAGCTGCAAGCGACAATTATGCCGCATCTCATCCGCAGCAGAATACAGCACCATCTATGCCTGGCCCGGGCGCTGCAAGCGCAGACGGCTTCATGAATATTCCTGACGGAATTGACGAGGAGCTGCCATTTAACTGAGAAATCAGTAAGATGACATGCACAAGATCAAATTGAAAAAAATAGGAGGAAACTATCATGGCTTACAATAGAGGCGAAAGACCGGACTCTCCCATGAAGAGAAGAGGCGGACGCAGAAGAAAAAAAGTTTGTGTATTCTGCGGTAAAGAGAATAACGAGATCGATTACAAGGATGTAGCAAAACTTAGAAAATATGTTTCTGAGAGAGGTAAAATCCTTCCGAGAAGAATCACAGGAAACTGTGCAAAACATCAGAGAGCTCTGACTGTTGCTATCAAGAGAGCACGTCACCTTTCCCTGATGCCATACGTTCAGGACTGATCCAGAGATCAAGAGCCGCTGTCATTAATAGTGACAGCGGTTTTTTTCTGTGAATTATTGGAAGGTGTCAGGGGCAGAGTTTCTTTTTTTAAATCATATGGCAATATGGCAGGAAATCTGGTATAATAAAATGCGTTGGAAGAAAACTCAGCACGAGAAAATGTAAAAAGAATGGTAATGAAGAATATGGATGGTAAATTTAAGTTAAAAGGTCACCTGAAATATCTGAGCAGATGGCCGCTGTATCTGACAGCTCTTCTGGTCGTAGTAAACGCTGCAGTTTATGCGATAGAGGTAAAAGCCGGAGCAGTGATGACCGTGGGGATATTGATCTATATGGTCTGTGCCGCAGGGATTTTCTTTTATCACAGACCTCAGATGTTTAATGATCTTGTGGCTTTTGCCAGTCAATATGAATTTCTTGAAAAAAGAGTTCTGGAAGAGCTGGCTCTGCCGTATGCGATCATGGACATGGATGGCCGGATGATCTGGTGCAACCGGGTGTTTGCAGAGCTTACAGGAAAGGATCAGTTTTACAGAAAAAATATCAGTACGATTTTCCCGGATATTACAAAGGAGAAGCTTCCTGTTTCTGACGAAAATGAGATTTCTGAGATAAGTACTCAGGCAGGAGATCGTATTTACAGGATTTCCATGCAGAGAGTACGGCTTGGAGAGGCAATGGTCCACTCAGAAGTTCTGGAAGGACTGTCCGAGAATACAAGCCTGATCGCAATGTATCTGTATGATGAAACAGAGCTGCGAGAATATATTCAGGCAAATGAAGATAATAAACTGGTAGTTGCCCTTGCCTATCTGGATAACTATGAAGAAGCTCTGGAAAGTGTGGAGGATGTAAGACGTTCTCTTTTGATCGCTTTGATAGACAGAAAGATTACGAAATACTTTTCCAATTATGACGGTCTTGTACGAAAACTGGAAAAGGACAAGTATTTTCTGATTATGCGTCAGAGTTCTCTTGAGACATTAAAAGAACAGAAATTCCATATCCTGGAAGAGGTTAAGACTGTTAATATCGGAAACGAAATGACGGTTACATTAAGTATCGGTATCGGTCTGAACGCGGCTACTTATCTTCAGAATTACGAGTACTGCCGTATTGCTATAGAGATGGCTCTCGGACGGGGCGGCGATCAGGTTGTTATTAAAAATGGCGACAATATCTCCTATTTTGGAGGAAAAGCACAGCAGATGGAAAAGACCACCCGTGTGAAAGCCCGTGTGAAAGCGCAGGCTCTGAAAGAATTTATGAGTACCAAAGAGCGTGTGGTAGTCATGGGACATAAAATTACGGATGTGGATGCTCTGGGCGCTGCCATTGGTATTTATCGAGCAGGGAAGACTCTTGGGAAACCGGTCCATATTGTAGTAAACGATCCTTCTACATCGATCAGACCTTTGATGGCGGGATATCTGAACAATCCGGATTATGAACCGTCAATGTTTATTGACAGAGAACAGGCTATGGAGCTTGTGGACAATAATACGGTAGTAGTTGTTGTGGATACGAATAAGCCAAGTTATACAGAGTGCCAGGAACTTCTTTATATGACAAAAACCATTGTAGTACTGGATCATCATCGAAGAGGTAATGAGATTATACAGAATGCGGTTCTTTCTTATGTAGAGCCGTATGCGTCTTCCACCTGTGAGATGGTGGCAGAAATCCTGCAGTATTTTTCAGATGATCTGCGTCTGCGAAATATAGAAGCAGATTGTATCTATGCAGGTATTATGATCGACACAAATAATTTTATTACCAGAGCCGGTGTACGTACTTTTGAGGCGGCTGCTTTCCTGCGCCGCAGCGGAGCGGATATGACCAGAGTACGCAAGCTTCTCCGTGATAATATTGAGTCTTATAAAGCGAAGGCAGAAGCTGTTCGTTCAGCAAGTATTTATAAAGAATGTTTTGCTATTGCAAAATGTCCAAGTGAGGGACTGGAAAGTCCTACTGTAGTAGGAGCGCAGGCGGCTAATGAACTGCTGAATATTTCAGGGGTAAAAGCTTCGTTTGTGCTTACACCTTACAATCATGAGGTATATATCAGCGCCAGAGCGATTGACGAGGTGAATGTACAGGTTATGATGGAAAAGATGGGTGGAGGCGGTCATATCAATATCGCAGGAGCACAGGTTAAACAGCCCATTGACGAGGTAGAAGAGATATTAAAGAAGATCATTGATGAAATGTATCAGGAAGTAGAGGAGAAAAAATGAAAGTAATTTTATTGGAAGATGTAAAATCTCTTGGAAAAAAAGGACAGATCGTAAATGTCAGTGATGGTTATGCGCGAAATATGATCCTTCCAAAGAAGCTGGGAGTTGAAGCAACTCCGAAGAATCTTAATGATCTGAAGCTTCAGAAAGCAAACGAAGAAAAGGTGGCGCAGGAGAATCTTGAGGCTGCTCAGGCATTTGCAAAAGATTTGGAAACAAAAGAGGTGATCCTTACCTTAAAGGTAGGAGAAGGCGGAAGGACATTTGGTTCTATATCTGCAAAGGAAATCTCAGAGGCTGCAAAGACGCAGCTGAATCTGGAACTGGACAAAAAGAAACTGCAGCTGGATGGTCCCATCAGAAATCTGGGCGTGACCCAGGTTCCGGTAAAACTTCATCCGAAGGTAACAGGAAGTCTGAAAGTCTGGGTGAAAGAAGCATAACATGGAGGATGCATCAGTATGGAAGAAGCACTGATCAGAAGGATACTTCCTCATAGTATTGAGGCAGAACAGTCTGTGATCGGATCCATGCTTATGGACAGGGAGGCTATCCTGGTGGCATCAGAAATTTTGACAAGTGATGATTTTTATCAGAATCAGTACGGCATTATTTTTGATGCTATGGTGGAACTTTGCAATGAAGGACAACCGGTTGATCTGATCACACTTCAGAATCGTCTGAAGGAAAAAGATCTTCCCCCTGATATCAGCAGCATGGAATATGTCCGGGAGCTTCTGGCAGCAGTACCTACCTCTGCAAATGTGAAATATTATGCAAATATCGTAAGTGAAAAAGCACTTCTCCGTCGTCTGATCAAGGCAACGGAAGAGGTTGCAAATAACTGCTATCTGGAAAAGGAAAGTACAGAAACACTTCTGGAGGAAGCCGAAAAGAAGCTTTTCAGTATTTTGCAGAGAAGTATCGGCGGCGATTATGTTCCAATCCAACAGGTTGTTTTGAATGCCATCAATAATATTGAAAAAGCATCTAAGCTGAAAGGAAATGTAACTGGTATTCCCACAGGTTTTGTGGATCTTGACTATAAGACTTCCGGTATGCATCCGTCAGACCTTGTTCTTATTGCTGCCCGTCCTTCTATGGGAAAGACTGCATTTGTACTGAATATTGCCCAGTATATGGCTTTCAGGAAAAATGTCACAGTTGCCATATTCAGTCTGGAAATGTCAAAAGAACAGCTGGTCAATCGTCTCCTTGCAATGGAATCCCATGTGGATTCTCAAAATATGCGTACCGGAAATCTGAAAGACGAGGACTGGACAAAGCTGGTAGAAGGAGCAGATATTATTGGACGTTCCAACCTTATCATAGATGATACACCGGGTATCAGCATTGCAGAAATGCGTTCGAAATGCCGTAAATATAAGCTGGAACATAATCTGGGAATAATTATGATCGATTACCTGCAGCTTATGAGCGGAAGCGGCAAATCTGATTCCAGGCAGCAGGAAATTTCTGATATCTCACGTTCTCTTAAGGCACTGGCCCGTGAGCTTGGAGTACCTGTTATCGCACTTTCACAGCTGAGCCGTGCGGTAGAACAAAGACCGGATCACAGACCTATGCTTTCGGATCTCCGTGAGTCAGGAGCGATCGAGCAGGATGCCGATGTGGTTATGTTCCTTTACAGAGACGATTATTATCATAAAGATACCGAAAAAAAAGATATTGCGGAAGTTATCATAGCAAAGCAGAGAAACGGTCCTATCGGAACTATAGAACTTGTATGGCTGCCGCGGTATACTCAGTTTGTAAATATGAAAAAATAAGGTTATATATTAAAAAGCCGGAGATTTGGAAGCAGTCTGCATCACTTCAAAATCTTCGGTTTTTTGCAGGATAGAGAAGATACTGTCGAACGCTTTAGGTTGAAATCCTTTTATACTCTGCTATAATTTATTTTGTAGGAGGTGTGGTATGGAGACAAGATATACAGTCAGACAGGCAGCAGAAATGACCGGTATTAAGGCTTACGTTATGCGCTACTGGGAGGACGAGCTGGACCTTCACATTCAGCGGAACGAACTTGGTCACCGTTACTACACAGGAAGCGATATTCAGCTTTTTATGAATATCAGAGAACTGAAGAAAAGAGGACTGCAGCTGCGCGCTATTCGTGATCTGATCCCTCAGATGATGCATACAGCTGTGGACATTGAAGAAGATAATATCCGGTTGCTGGAAGGGGAGAGTGAAGAGTGCAGTGCACAAGATACCCTGTATATCCAGGAGAAGGAAGAAAAACAGATGGAAGATCCGAAGATACTGGAATTTCAGGCAATACTGGAAAGGCTGATCACACAGGAGATCCGATCAAAAAATGAGGATGAAGAGAGATTTCGTTCTTTGGATCTGGCAATCAGAAAACAACAGATGGCAAGAAGAGAAATTGCGGCAGCGCTGTCAGAGAAGAGACCGGCAAGGGAAACAAGGATACATAAGAATATTTAGTACAACGAATCATAAGTTTCTGCTGTATTCGTTGTGCCGGGATACAGAAAAAGAGCTGCAGCAAACGCTGCAGCTCCCTGTTTTTATGTAGTGAATTATTCACCTGGCTGAATAGCCTCTGTAGGACAAACATCTGCGCATGTTCCACAGTCAACGCAAGCGTCAGCATCGATCTCAAAATGATCTGCGCCTTCAGAGATTGCCTCAGATGGGCACTCAGCTGCACATGTTCCACAGCTTACACATTCGTCAGTAATTACGTATGCCATTATAATATCCTCCTTTTTTCTCGTTAGCACCTTTTACGGTTCTATATTGCTATTCTAATATATCTTTCATAGGATTACAAGTATAAAATTATAAACATATTTTTATAATATGACCGTTGATTCTCCAGGGCTTTTATATTATAATGAATGTGCTATAAACAGCATAACACTGCAGGAAATAATAAGAATTTTTTCTGCATAAAATATAAAAAGGAGGAAACAGAAATGGCACAGGTTACAAAAGAAACTACCATCGGCGAGCTTCTCAGAATTGATCCGAACTGCGCTGCTATCCTTATGAGAATGGGAATGCACTGCATCGGATGTCCGTCTTCTCAGGGAGAATCTCTGGAAGAGGCTGCTATGGTTCATGGTTTTGACTCAGATATCCTTGTTCAGCAGATCAATGATTTTCTTAGCAAATAATAAGATTAAAAAAGGCGTTCCATTTATATGGAACGCCTTTTATCATGCTGTAAAAGTCGTGGATCAGATCTGTGCAAGCTGTTGAAGTGCATTTACGGAGATAATCTCTCCATGTTCTTTCAGATAGGCCTCTCCTGCAGCAGAAAATGCCTTGCTGCTTCCATACTCGGAAAGTATATTGCATATCCGGTTGAAATCTTCTGGAGATATATCAGACTGATGGAGAACAAGACGATATTTTCCCTCTGCAGGATCTTTATACAGAGTGTTTGTGCCTGTGAAAAATCCGTTTAATCCATGAGACGCAGCAATTACGTCATCCAGCCGTGAAAAGCTGAAGAGACGTATCAGATCAACAGCAGGAGTTTCCTGGGGAGAAGTCTCTTTTGCAGGTTCAGAATTGACTGAAGTCTTTTTTGAGCCTCCTTTTAATTTGGCTTCACAGAGTTTCTGAAAAATATCAATGATATTATCGGCTCCGTCAAGCTGGAGAGCTTCCGACTGCCCGCGGTCTTTAAATGGAGTAAATTTTGAAAACCGGGTATCCAGTTCTTCAGGATCTTCTACCTTGGTAATGATGAGAATGATACTGTCTGAAGTGACAGGAATCGCTTCGATCATCAGCGGTATATTATCAGCCTCAAATCCAAATTGCAGCTGAGCCTGTTCCATCATATCCCGGAAGAGTTTTTTTGCTTTTTCGGAACCATATGCAAGTTCACTGAGACGGATCTGATGGAGTTCCAGATCTTCCCTGGTGAGTGTGCAGCGGATTTGGTTTTCATTTATTTTTTCTATTTTCATATGATCACATCCTATTCTTTATGTGCTGTATATTTGTTACTTTTTACACGGCACTGTTTCGCAGGGTGTTTTGGCATATATATGCCAAAATCCCGGGACATATAAGCCAAAATCCATTGTCTCAGGCAATCTGGAATGAATTTGGGCTCGTTGCAGTGAACAGTAACATATTTACCATATGCATATTATATCATACTCAGAATATAGCATATTTACACAGACAGGTTAGAATCCATGACTTTTGCCACGGCAAAAAATGCATATCAACTTAGCATCTATTATATACCACAACTATGGCAGATGTAAAGAAATTCAATTTACCTAAATTATAAAATATTTGGAAACTAAATCGAAAATTTTTTATAAACTGCCGAAAAGTCTTGCATACAGAGAAAAATACAGTATAATAAACCATAAGAAAAACCTTCTGGATGTGATCTGGAAAATGATTCGAACAGTATCAAAGAGATAATAAGAGCTTATATATGACCTTTTTCAAAAAAGTATGTCTGCTGTTCTTCAGTCATGCAGCGTTCCTGCTGTAGCAGCCATACAGATTTCCACCATTATTCAGATAAAACCGGTATAGCATGCAGGGGTTTTTCTCAGACCTATCTGGTGTTTTCTAAAATCACTGATCTAAGGAAAGGAGGCAGAGACGAAAATATATCACAGATATACGACAGAGAACAATGTATGGTCTGCATTTTAAGGTGCAAAAGATAAAAGGGGCTCAGCCATAGCAGAAATCCCCTTCTCATGCTTGACCGGGTTTTGAGCCCCTGAATAAGAAATATGAAAAAAATATAAAAAGAGTTATTTATAAAGCAAATCATTAGAAAATATGGTATAATAAAACAGTCTCTGTAATGCTGCAGGGATTTTATATAATTTTTCTGAAACAGATCATTCTGAATTGAAAGGAAAAACAAATGAAAAAAAACATAAAAAAGCAGATGAAGAAGCAGTATATGCCGGCAGTGATTGTTGCAGGGCTGATTCTTTTACTGGCGGCAGCCGGTATTGGTGTCCATGTGATTCGGAAATATATTCCGACGAAAGAGAGGATGGACCTGAGTGAGTATTATGGACAGACTGCCGAGGGAGAGGCTGTGATCGTTCTTGGGACAAACATTATGGAAGAACGGGCGGTGACTTCTGGCGGACAGATATATCTTCCTCTGGGGCTTGTGAACACATACCTGAACCAGAGATATTACTGGGACAGCGGAAATCAGCAGATACTTTATGCGACTCCTTCAGAACTTCAAAAGTATCCTGCCTCTTCCAACGGAGACAGCGATGTATGGATAAAAGACGGAGAGGTATATCTGAGTCTGCCTTTTGTACAGCGTTATACAGATATGGATGTTTATATGGGGGAAGCGCCGTCCAGAATCATCATCCAGAACCAGTTTCAGGGAGTAAATACAGCTTCTGTGCAGAAGGATACCTACGTTCGTTACCGCGGCGGCATCAAATCTCCGGTTCTCACTCAGGCAAAAAAAGGTGATACACTGATTTACCTGGAAGAGTATGAAGAATGGGTTCAGGTAGCTACAATGGATGGCTACATAGGATTTGTAAAAAAAGGAGACATTTCCCCGGCAGAAGTTAAGAATTTTGAGAGGGATTTTAAAACGGAAGAATATCAGTATCTTGAAATGGAAGATCCTGTGAATCTGTCCTGGCATCAGGTGACATCACCGGAAGCCAATTCTTATTTTGCAGATGCGACCGCAAATGTCACCGGAGTGAACGTAATTTCTCCTACCTGGTTTTATCTGGCAGATACAGCCGGAAATATTGCAGATATTTCTTCCGCAGAATATGTGCAGCAGGCACATGACAGAGGCATGAAGGTGTGGGGGCTGATCGATAACTTTACCGCGGATGTCAGCACTACGGAAACCCTTTCCCAGCTTGCTTCCAGACAGAACATTATCAGCCAGCTTATAGCTGCGGCAGAAAATACAAAGCTTGATGGGATCAATGTGGATTTTGAAACTCTTAGTGAGGATGCAGGACCGCATTTCCTGGAATTTTTAAGGGAATTATCCATTGAATGTCATAAGAGAAATCTGGTACTTTCTGTTGACAATCCTGTACCTGAGGATTTTACAAGTCATTATGACAGAGAAGAGCAGGGAAAAGTTGTGGATTATGTGATCATCATGGGATATGATGAACACTATGTGGGATCTGAAGAACCGGGATCCGTTGCATCCCTTCCATGGGTAGAAAAAGGAGTAACGGATACACTGGCAGAGGTTCCGGCAGAAAGAACAATTCTTGCAATTCCTTTCTATACGAGGCTTTGGAAAACGACAGGAGGAGCGCTTACAAGCGAAGCTATAGGTATGGATCAGGCTCAGAAGGTGCTGACAGAGAACAAAGTTGAGGCGATTTGGGATGGAAGCGTAGGGCAGAATAAGGCCTCTTTCGAAAAAGAAGGCTCCAGCTATGATATATGGATCGAAGATGATCAGTCAATTGCAGAAAAAGTGAAGCTGATTCCTAAATATGGACTTGCAGGAGTGGCTCAATGGAAGCTGGGATTTGAAAACAGCAGCATCTGGCAGGTGATCAGTGATAATCTGCAGTAAAGATAAATATTATAATTGATAACAGAAAAAGCTGTCTGGATCACAGGTGAAAACCTTGGATCCAGACAGCTTTTTTAGTAATGCTGATATATAGGGAAAGAGAAAAAGTTTTTTCTTTTGATAAAAAGACCATAAATGGAAGGAGGCCGGTACTTTCGTACCGGCGCGTATGAAAAAGAAAAATATTTATATAGAAAACATAACGTTTTCTATGTTTAATACTATACCCTAAAATTGTGAAGAATATGTGATAAACTTTTAAAAAAATTATGAAGAATATAAAAAAGAGACAAGGCAGTATTCATATTTTAAAGAATATGCCTTGTCTCAGTATGCTCAGAACTTCTTCCAGGTATTTTTAAAGAACAGAAGCAGGAGCGGGAAAATTTCCAGTCGGCCTGCCAGCATATCAAAAATAAGAACAGATTTGGAAAGATAGGAGAAAGAGGAAAAATTTCCCATAGGTCCTACTATTTCCAGACCAGGTCCTATATTGTTCAGGGTGGCGGCAACAGCTGTAAAGTTTGTGATAAGATCAAAGTTATCCAATGAAATCAGAAGGATGGATCCACAGAAGATGATAAGGTATACACTGAGAAAAATATTTGTAGACCTGAGTGTTTCATGGGATACAGTTTTCTGATCCATTTTAATCTTTTTTACTGCATTGGGATGCAGATACAGCTGGAATTCCTTACGGGCAGCTTTAAGCAGCAGCACGATACGGGATACTTTTATTCCGCCGCCTGTACTTCCGGCACAGGCACCAATAAACATTAAAAGTACCAGAATTGTTTTTGACAGCGCCGGCCACTGATTAAAATCAGTTGTAGAGTAGCCGGTAGTGGTAATGATGGATCCGACCTGAAAGGCTGACTGCTGGAATGCCTGAGCAAAGCCGGAGAACATGTGCCTCGTATTAATGGCAATCAGGATAATAGAAGCCAGGATGATACCAAAATAGTAACGGATTTCTTCAATATGAAAAGCTGCTTTAAACTTTTTGGTCAGTATCAGGTAATAAGCGGAAAAGTTTACTCCAAACAGGATGATAAAAATAGTTGTCACAACCTGGCAGTAGGTGCTGTAGCTTCCTAAACTGTCATTTTTTATTCCAAATCCACCGGTTCCTGCAGAACCAAAGGTAATACAGAGCGTGTCAAACAGTGGGATACCTCCTAACAGCAAAAAGATGATCTGGAGAACGGTCATTCCAAGATAGATGCTGTAAAGGATTTTTGCCGTTGACTGTACTTTTGGAACCAGCTTGCTGACAGAAGGTCCGGGACTTTCTGCACGCATAAGATTCATGTGGTAGCCTCCTGCAAGCGGCAGAAGGGACAGCAGAAATACAAGTACTCCCATTCCGCCGATCCAGTGGGTAAAACTTCTCCAGAAGAGGATCGATTTTGGAAGACTTTCGACCTCGGCAAGAATACTGGCTCCGGTGGTTGTAAATCCGGATACGGTTTCAAATATAGCGTCGATGGGGTGAGGAATCGCACCAGAGAGCACAAAAGGAATGGCTCCGGTGATACTGAGTACGATCCAGCTCAGCGCTACTGCAACACATCCGTCCTTTATGTAAAATACTTTGTTTGAGGGCTTCTTTCGTGTGAGAGGAAGTCCAAGAACCAGACAGACAACAATGGCGGCAAAAAAGGCAAAAATATCTTTTTCTCCATAGATCACAGCTGTCAGGATCGGAAGAACCATAAATATTGCCTGAAGGTTAAAGACCCACCCGACAATATAAGCGATAATACGGTAATTCATGACTGCACTCCTTATTTTTCAAGAATATCGCTGATGTCGCGAAGACCTTTATGCGTAGTTACGATGATTACATGATCTCCGACCTGAATGGTATCCTGACCTCTTGGAATACGAATGTTTCCGTTTCGGACAAGACTGCAGACCAGCAGATTTTTTTTGAGATTCAGTTCAGCCAGAGGAACTCCTACGACTGGAGAGACATCATGGACGGCAAATTCCAGCGCTTCTGCCTGATTGTCAAGAATGTGGTACAGGGTTTCCACATTACTTCCAATGGTATTCTGCATGGCGCGTACATACCTCAGGATGGAATCCGAAGTGATGTATTTCGGATAGATCACACTTCCAATATCCAGCTGGTCAATGACGTCAGTATAAGGAAGACGGTTTACCTTGGCTACCAGTTTGGCCTCGGAAATATTTTTGGCAAAAAGAGAAAGGAAAATATTCTCTTCATCCATATTTGTCAAAGTTACAAAGGATTCTGCATTTTCCAGACCTTCTTCAAGCAGAAGAGAACGATCTGTACCATCTCCGTTGATAATGGTAGCATCAGGCAGAAGTTCGCTTAAAAATTCACAGCGGTAAGGATCCTTTTCTATGATCTTGACCCGGATCTTTGATGCGATCAGTGCTTTTGCCAGATAGAAAGAAATTGTTCCGCCGCCAATGATCAGACAGTTTCTGACCTGATTGGTCTTCAGACCGATTTTTTTGAAAAACTGTGTTGTATTCTGAGGAGTGGCAATAATGGAAACAAAGTCTCCATTGTGGATAATATGGTCGCCGCCGGGAATTGACAGCTCATCCTTATTTTCTATACCACAGAACAGGATATCGCAGCGATACTTTTCTACTATTTTAGAGATGCTCATTCCATCAAGACCGAACTCAGGGAGAACTTTAAATTTTAAAAGTTCAGCCTTTCCTCTGGAGAAAGGATCGATCTTGATGGCAGCAGGAAAACGGAGCAGACGGGATATTTCCTGAGCTGCAGCGTATTCTGGGTTGATAATCATAGAGATTCCAAGTTTTTCCTTAATAAACCCGATTTCCTGGCGGTAAATGGGATTGCGGACACGGGCGATGGTCTGACAATCTCCTGTTTTTTGTGCGATCAGGCAGCAGAGAAGATTCAATTCATCAGAAGCAGTTACCGCGATCAGGATATCAGCAGTGTTGATGCCTGCTTCCATAAGTGTATTGATACTGGCGCCGTTTCCAACGATTCCCATGGCGTCGATGTTTTCAGTAACAGCATTCACAGTTTTTTCAACTGTGTCGATTACAGTCAGGTCTATGTCTTCTTCCTGAAGCTGTTCTGCCAGAGTACGGCCGACTTTTCCGCACCCAACGATTATGATATGCATAATTTCCTCCATTGTAAAATGATATTAATATAAGCGTAATCATTATATCACTGAACAACATGTTTTTAAATAGGTAAAAAGGTCTTATTTTCATGTATTTTCAGTGAACCTCATTGTCGGAAAATATAGTTTTATGGTATGATAAAAAAATAACTGATTTTTAAAGTAAAAGTCTGTTCTCATATCTGAACAGAGGAAAGGAGGCAGATTTATGGATGCAGCAGTAAACGAAACTGTGGCAAAAGTTGACCAGGGATTGGAAGAACTGGGAATTGAAGGGGTGGGAGATAATCTGAGGGATCTCCTGAATTTTAAAGAATATTTTGCCGAACAGATCCCGGCGATCGTGGGATTTGGGATCAAAGTGATTCTGGCTATAGTCGTATTTTTTGTGGGGCGGAAACTGATTCGATGGTGTATCCGGCTCCTGAAACGCTCCATGGAAAAAACAAAGGTAGATGAGGGTGTGGTACAATTCGCATGTTCTGCAGGAAAGGCCATACTCTATACAATGTTGATTTTTAATATTGCAGTCAGTCTGGGGGTTACAGAATCTTCAGTGGCTGCTCTTCTTGGTACGGCAGGAGTAGCTATCGGACTTGCACTTCAGGGAGGACTTGCAAATCTGGCAGGAGGTGTTCTCCTTCTTGTGTTCAAGCCGTTTACCGTAGGGGATTATATCATCCAGAACCAGCAGAATGGATGCGAGGGAACGGTAGCAAGGATTGAAATGTGTTATACCACCCTTTTAAGCATTGATAATAAGAAAATTGTAGTGCCTAATGGTACTCTTTCAAACAGCACCATTATCAACGTGACTGCAAAAGAAACCAGAAAGCTTGAGATTAAAGTAGGGATTTCCTATGAAGCAAATATCCAGAAGGCGAAGGATATTCTTTATAAGATCTTGCTGGATGATCCGGACACCAGAGGAGATGAAAGCGAAATGGTTGTTTTTGTAGATCAGCTTGCAGACAGTGCAGTGATTATGGGGCTCCGCGTATGGGTTCCTACAGAATCCTACTGGCCGGTGAAATGGAGACTGAATCAGAAGATTAAGGAAGAATTTGATGCCCAGGGGATTGTAATCCCATATAATCAGATGGACGTATATGTACACCAGAAAGGATGATTGTAAACCTATATTAAAAATAAGTTGACAATTATTCCCTGCTGTGATAGAGTGAAGCATGAAAAAAGTCTATGTACAGCAGGAGGATAAGAATGAGTACAATGGCGGTATCGAAAAGTAAGACTTATGATATGGTGTATATTGGTGTATTTACAGTTTTGATGGCGATCTGTTCCTGGATTTCTGTTCCCACAGCGGTTCCCTTTACCCTGCAGACTTTTGGTGTTTTTATGGCAGTGGGAATGCTTGGCGGAAAAAAAGGAACAATGGCAGTTCTTTTATATATTCTGCTTGGAGCAGTCGGCGTTCCTGTATTTGCAGGGATGACAGGAGGAATCGGGATCCTTACCGGAACTACAGGAGGATATATTGTAGGTTTTCTGTTTTCAGCACTTATTATGTGGGCAATGGAAAAGCTTCCCGGAAAAAAATCTGTGATCCAGATTCTTTCTATGGCAGCAGGACTGATTGTCTGTTATGCATTTGGAACTATGTGGTTTATGGCCGTTTATATGCGGACAAATGGTGCAGTAGGTGTGGCAACCGTACTTGGATGGTGTGTGATTCCTTTTGTCATTCCGGATATTATTAAAATCATTTTAGCTTATGGGTTGTCCAGAAGACTGAAAAAGTATGTGATGTGATATGGAAAAAAAGAAAATATACAGGCTTCGTCCTCACCATGGTATGTGTCTGGCATACTTTGAAGGAAAAGGTTACAGCAGCAGTTTTTCTTCTCATATGGGACAGATGCTGGAAATACTGGAACGCGGCGCGGAAATAAAGCTGATTGTCGCGGGTGATGAAATCTGTTCAGCGTGTCCAAATCTGGAGCAGAATATGTGCAGCACTGCGGAACAGACAGCTTTTTATGACCGGTCCGTTTTGGAACTGTGTGATCTTAGAGAAAATGAGATCCTTGGTTTCCAGGAGTTTGTATCCAAAGTGGAACAGATGGTTTTAAAACCTGGCAGGAGAGCGGATATATGCGGAGATTGTCAGTGGGATGAAATATGCAGGAAGAAGAAAAGCCGTTGGGAAAAATAATAACAGCAGTCGGATCAGGTCCGGCTGCTGTTTGCACGTTCAGTAGCAAATAAAAGAACTGTCATTCCCACAGCAGCAGATACAGTAGCAAAGATCAACATGGCATTGACGCCTGCAGCGTCGATCAGGGCGCCTCCTGACAAGGCTCCGATCACACTTCCAAGGGTATAGGTCATAGTGATATATGCCTGTCCTTTGATGGCGTCCTGTTCTTCCATAATAGAATTTACATAGTATACAGAGGAGACTGCGATAAGTCCCCAGCCCAGCATTTGTAAAAACTGTACGCCGTAAAAAACAGGGATGTCAGGAGCTAAAAGAGTTCCCAGGGATTTCAGCATGAAGAAGATCCCACAGATCCTGAACCAGAAATGACAGGATGCTTTTTTCAGCATAAAAGTAAAAAGAAACAGGGTGGGAAGCTCAATAAGAGCAGCAATGGCCATGGAGATTCCCATTTCCGCACTTCCTCCGCCCTTGCTTTCCACAATCTGGAAAGTAAAGCTGTTCAGGAGCACATGGCTGAGGTAAATAAAGATACAGCCGATCAGAACAATGGCGAAACGTCTGTACTTTCTAAAAAATGCCAGAGGGTTGGAAGCAGCAGCCTTTTGGGCAGAAACAGAAACGGCTGTTTTACGAAATGGAAACAGCGCCAGCGCTCCAACAAAAGCCAGAGAGAGAACAGAAATGGAGAATGGTACGGATACTGCTCCTGTTTTTTCTGCAATGGCTCCCAACAGATAGGACATGATGGCATAAGCAACGGATCCCATGCCCCTGGCGACTCCGAAATTCAGACGTTTTCCCTGATTGATGCTTTCCATGCCAAGGGAATTGATAAAGGGATTCAGAAGCTGCAGAAGTGTGATCGTACTGCCATAAAGGATTCCGGTAAAGAAAACAGTCTTTCGGAAAGAAAGAAGCATCAGGATCCCAAGGATAAGCTGGATCAGTATAAGGACAAGTACGATCTTTTTTAAAGAAGGACTTGCCGGGCGGTCAGCATAGCCTGCGATCACCGGCTGCAGTATGGCAGAAATGATCCCTGCAACTGCCATGATCATGCCGATTTCAGTGTTGGTAAATCCGCCGTCCAGAAGGTAAAGACTGGCAAAGCCCATGATGGCAGAAAAATTCATCCAGTAAAAGCCCTGGATAAAAGAATACCTCAGGGTGAGATTTGAATTTTTTACTGTATTTGTCATGTGAAAAACTCCTTTTCTATAGTTATTTTATTATATCAGGGTGAAAAGTGTCCGTCCACAAAAACTGAGAAAAATGAAAAGATATTCTGAATGGAAAGGAGTTCTTCTTGCAATCAAAAACTTTTTGTCATATGATAAAGTAAGTTTAAGATGCAGACAAGGAGGATATCGGATATGAAGAAAAAAATTGATGTATTTGAACATACAGGAGAAATCCTGAAAGGACTTAGAAATGGCGTTCTGATTACTTCAAAATCAGAAGATAAGGTAAATTCCATGACAATTTCCTGGGGAATGCTGGGAATTGAATGGGGTAAGCCGGTGTTTATCACTGTGATCAGGGAAGGTCGTTTTACCAGAGAACTATTGGAGAAGAACGGAGAGTTTACGGTGAACATTCCTCTGGATGACAGCCAGAAAAAAGCTCTTGGATTCTGCGGTTCTAAATCCGGACGTGATACAGATAAGATCAAGGAACTGAACCTGACTCTGGAAGAGCCGGAGAGTATTTCAGTCCCCGGAATCAGGGAATTTCCATTGACGTTGGAGTGCCGTATTGTTTATAAGCAGCTGCAGGATATTCATGCAATGGATGCAGAAACAGTTGAGAAATTTTATCCTCAGAATGTGGACAGTTCCTTTACCGGATCCAACCGTGATGTGCATGTGGCATATTACGGAGAAGTTGTAAACGCATACGTGATTGAATGATTATTTGACGATCCCCGGCCTGCAGGCCGGGGATCGTTTTTCAGCTGTTTTTACAGGAAGCTTCGCAGGACATATCAAAACCGGGGTTAAAGACATAGAAGTTTTTGGAATCCAGCTGTTCCTGAACACTTCTGAGCGCTTCATCGAAGAATAGTTATGTAAGCGTATGAAACGAACGACAAATGAACAGGTAAACAGCTGCTCTCCAGAACATCAGCGCTCGATAAAACTGCTATGTCTTCTAAGATAGAAAACGGTACATGCACAGGTGATTTTTCCACGGGCATTACAATCACCTGGTCTCACGGCGAATGGACAGAAGAGTTTACTCACAAGAGTGGTAATACAGCAACCATAATTGATGGAAATGGTTGGGAGTGGGGATACAAGGTTTGTGATGTGGGAAAAGCACAGGAAGTATTGGATGGTCTTAGATAATGAATCTGTGATTGATAGGAGCCAGAGCTAAAGAACTCTGGCTCTAATTATTTTACAACCCTGAATATCCAATTCAGAGCTACTTTGTATTTCTAATATATTATAAATTTCTGTTTTGAGGGAGAAATTTTTATATATTTCGCCCTTGATATTGCACAGTTACAATATGGACTGTTTTATTTGCTTCGTCAATTCTGAAGATGGCAATGTAGTTGTCTATGAGTAATTGGCGGTATCCTTTTCCGGCATATCGCCCTTCGGTACGTTTCTGGTGGGATTGTGGAAAAGTGTCTAATTTTTTCAGGGCAGCCCAGATACGGTCAGTCTGTCCTTTTGCATTTTCCGGAGATAATTTTTCTAATGCGATATACGCAAAAATATCATCAATATCCCGAAAGGCCCGTGCGTTTAATTTGACTTTGTATTTAACCATAGTATTTTCTATTTAATTTCTCGAAGGCTTCATCGAGATCAATAGAAGAGCCACTTTCTTCCATTGCTTTTTCAGATTCAAAGATTGCCTGATCAATGCGGTTAATCTTGGCAAACTTATCATACAATTCGCTGCTCATAATTACCAAGTCGCTATATCCATTTTTGGTAATAAAAATCGGTTCCTGAGTTTTATGAGCCATATCTGAGATTTCACTTGTATTACGAAGGTCTTTGATTGGCATAATAACTGGCATAGTATCAGCTCCTTTCCCTGTAACATAATTATAGCATAATTATGTCGGGGAACGCAATGGATTATTTATTAGATAGTTCATTATTACTATATTTTGCTATAATATATCCTAATCGTGTTGCAGATTTATAAGGTGGAACAAATCAAAAAGCCTCTAGAAAATTACCGGGATATTGATGCATTCAAGATTTATGTATCAGACTCAGGACTGCTTTGTGCAAAAAAAAGATTTTTGAGGTTCTTCCGTATATTTGCGTATGTTGGTAGAAAATTTGTACAGAGTATACTATAATGACTTTATATACTTTTGATAAAGGATAATGGTGATTATGGAATCAAATCGTACTGCTTTGGATCTTCAGCAATTCTTTCCAATTGATTTACATATACAGGAAATTGAGACAACTTCTGATACAGTATATATCTGGATGAAATCAAGAACACGAAGTATCACTTGTCCCAAATGTAATAAAGAATGCAAAATATATCATGCTGTACATAAGAGAAAGGTTCAAGACCTCCCTGTCTGGGGAAAAAGAACAATTCTTATGCTCAGTATCTATGAGTTTGAGTGTGAGAATCCAGATTGTAGCTGTGTAAGTACAACAGAGAACTTTAATGGTTTTCTTAACGGATATATCCGCATGACGGAAAGGCTTGCTGATTTGGTAACACAACTGGCATTGGAGACGAGCTGTGAAGGAGCGGCAAGGATTTTAAACTCAATGAATATAGCAATTAGCGGAGACACTGTGATTCGCACATTACTTAAGCGTTATGATAAGCAGCCATTACCTTCCTGCGGAAGTTGTGTTGGAGTAGATGATTTTTCTTTTAAAAAGCGGCATAAATATGGAACTATTATTGTGGACGAGGAAACCCATGCTCCGGTTGCGATATTACAGGGACGAGATGAAAATACACTAAAAGCCTGGCTGGAACAAAACAAGCATGTAACAACGATTACAAGGGACAGAGCAAGTGCTTATGCACGAGCAATTGAAGAAGTTCTTCCAGATGCAATGCAGATTGCCGATCGTTTTCATTTACACCAAAACCTGTTGGAGGCAGTTAATAAAATACTTGGGAGAGAAGTACCAGCAACGACTGCTATTCCTCATGCAAAGGAAACAACCATCCCGGAAAAAAGCGAACAACATCAAGAAAATCCCAAATCCATAGACCGTAAAAAAAACCACTGCCATTGTGGATAACTTGACTGCCGGGGAGGAGAAATGTTTATTATTAATCCAACAGATACAGGAAATGTATAAACAAGGACTTGGGATTGCCGAAATAGCAAGGAGAACTGGGAAAGACATTGGAACAGTGAAGAAATATCGTGAAGGCGAGCCAATAATACTATGCCGTCATGGCAGAAGGGGGAAAAGCAAATTGGATCCGTTCAGAGATATTATAATAGAAGAACTGAAAGCTAAAATCCATCAGGCTGATATAATCAGACATATTACAGAAAAAGGATATACAGGTACAAAAACAAATGCACAAATTTATATAAGGAAGTTATGTGAAGAATGCAACATACCTGCATCCAAATATCGTTCTGGCGGAAACAGCCTTGGTACA
>ENA-ORMO01001863-ORMO01001863.1-human-gut-metagenome-genome-assembly--contig:-NODE-1863-length-19798-cov-2.407587_pt1 | contig 19798 bp, 18 predicted proteins | sample MGYA00242106_ERZ509001 | MGnify/ENA primary metagenome ERZ509001 (study PRJEB26280, sample SAMEA2338736) | human gut metagenome | biome: human gut; feature: human-associated habitat; material: faeces... | reverse complement strand
TCGGTGCGGGAGAAATCCTCGAAATCAAGGTTAAAGCAACCGGAAAACTGGAAATGATACCGTTTAACCGGCAGTATGTTCCCGAAGTGAATGTCAAAGACGGTTATATTATTGTTGAATCTGTTCTGCTCAACTTCATGGAAGACGAGGAAGACGGAGAAGGTGATGAAGGTTAAGGTTTTTACCATATTTCCCGAAATATTTCCGGGATTTCTGGGATATTCCCTGACCGGAAAAGCCCTGGATGAGGGAAAATGGTCGCTCGAAACGGTCAATATTCGGGATTATGCCACCGACAAGCATGGCTCGGTTGATGACACGCCCTGCGGCGGCGGAGCCGGTATGGTCATGCGGCCTGATATTCTTGGCAGCGCTCTGCGTGCCAATTATCAGGGCGGACGGCTGATCTATATGAGTCCCCGCGGCAAGCCTCTCACGCAGTCTTTGGTTCATGAACTGGCGGCGGAAGATAATCTGTCGGTGATTTGCGGACGTTTTGAGGGTATTGACCAGCGCGTGCTGGATGCCTATAACGTTGAGGAAATCAGTATCGGCGATTACGTGCTGACCGGCGGCGAACAGGCTGCGCAGATTATGTTGGACGCGGTTGTCCGTCTTTTGCCCGGCGTTTTGGGCAATGCGGATTCCACGGTAGATGAAAGCTTTGAAAACGGTTTGCTGGAACATCCCCAATATACCAGACCCATTGAGTGGGAGGGCCGATCTGTTCCTGACATTCTTCTCAGCGGTCATCATCAAAACATCGCCAAATGGCGCAAACAACAGGCACTTGAAGTCACGAAACAAAAACGGCCGGACCTCTTGCAGAAATATCTTGATTCTCAAAAGGTTTAGGTATATAAACTAAAAAAAATCTATAAAGGGTAAAACTGATGAACATTATTGAAAATATTGAAAAAGAGCAGATGGAAAAGCTCACCGCCGGCAAAAACCTGCCGAACTTTAAACCGGGTGACACTTTGAAAGTTCATACCAAAGTTAAAGAAGGCGACCGTGAACGTATCCAGATTTATGAAGGCGTTTGCATTGCCCGCAAGAACGACGGTTTGAATTCTTCTTTCACCGTTCGCAAAATTTCTTTCGGTGAAGGCGTTGAACGTGTATTCCCGCTGTATTCTCCGAATGTTGCCAAAATCGAAGTAGCCCGTATCGGTAAAGTTCGCCGTGCGAAAATGTACTTCCTGCGTGCTCTGCGCGGCGGCTCGTATTGCCGACGATTTGGCTGCCGCAGCCAAGGCTCGTGAAGAAGCTGCTTCCAAATAGGAACAGTTTTGTCAAAGCATGGCTTTGATGCCTGAATGTTATCCTCGGAAAGATAAGCGAATGTGAGCCGGGGATGCTGAAGGAACAAACTGATAACAGGAACCGCCTCGCCAGGGGCGGTTTTTTGTTGTGTTGCGGAAAATGTAAATTTATTGGAAAAATTATTATATTATAAAGAATTTTTGATGTAATATAGGCCTAAATTTAAGAATAAGCAAAGGATAAAAAAATGAGTAAAATTGCGGTTGTAGGCGTTCAGGAAAATGTCGGACGTGAGATTTTAAGCTTTTTAGAGGAAAACGGTTACAAAGCGGTAGACGTGGTGGCTCTTGAACCGGGCTCGCCTTTGGGCAATATGGTTTCTTACGGCGAAGAAGAGGATCTGGACGTATTGAATCTTAACGATTTTGATTTTTCTAAGGTCGAGATTGCTCTGTTTGCCGTTACTGAAGCCGTAGCCAAACAATATATTCCCAAAGCTCTGTCCAAGGGCTGCAAGGTCATTGACTGCTCTTCGGCCTATGTCAGCGATGAAGATGTTCCGTTGGTGATTGCCGGCTATAATGACCATAAGCTGGCTCAAGCCAAACGCGGTCTGGTCGCCGTACCGTCTGCCGCCGTTATCCAGATGCTGGTTCCGCTGCAGAAAGTGCATGAAGAATATGCCGTCAGCCGTATTGTCGTTTCCACTTATATTTCAACTTCCATTTACGGCAAGGAAGCCATGGACGAACTGTTTTCTCAGATTCGTAAAATCTATATGAACGATTCGCTGGTTGATGATCAAAAAGTTTTCAATAAACAGATTGCCTTTAACGTCATTCCTCAGGCCGGAGAATTTATCGGCGAAGAAACGCACTGTGAATGGGCGATGAATGCCGAAACCAAAAAGGTTTTCGGCGGCGGTATTAAAGTTCACGCCAATTGCGCCGTCATTCCGGCGTTTATCGGCTGCGGTCAGTTTATCAACGTTGAATGCGAACATGAAGTTGACGTTGATGAGGTTCGTAAGCTGATGAAAAAAACACCGGGCGTTATCCTGTTTGATAAGAACGTGGACGGGGGATACGTAACCCTTACAGACATTCAGGGCGAAAATGACATCTATGTCAGCCGTTTGCGGCAGGATGCTTCCGTAGAAAACGGTTTCAGCTTCTGGTGTGTTGCCGATAACCTGCGTGCGGGTGTGGCCAAAAACGCTTTTGAAATCATGAAAAAGATGCTTAATCCCGAGTTTCAGCACTAGGAGCGGACAATGAACAAAATCATACGGGTTTTAACTTTTGCACTGTTGGCTGCCGGTCTGTCTGCCGGCAGTTCCGAGGCAAAAACGGCCAAGCTTGAAATCGATGCCGAAACCAAGGTCGTGGACAGCCTCAGCAATGCCGAGGTAAATTTCGGCGTTATCGGCAAACAGCTGACGACAATGGAAAATCAGCTTAAAAACGGTAATTCCTCTTCGGATTCTCTTTCGGAAAATGTAAGATTTTTAAGCGAAACCCGCACCCGCATAAGCAATGCCAAAAAACTCTATGAACGGGAACTTGAGTTTGTTCAAAAACGTATTGAAGCGCTGGGACCCGAACCGACGGACGGCAGTCAGGAAATTGAAGCCATCGCCCGCAAGCGCAAAGAGTTCAACGAAGAAGCGTCTTATCAAAAGGGGCAGGTGGCCGAAGCGGATCTTCTTCTGGCCCGGATTGATGAATTGGACACGCTGATTGTCAATGTTCGCAATCATGAATTGCTGGGCAATCTGCTGACAACTCAGAAGCCGCTGATTTATCCGGCTAACCTGTTTCGCGCAACCACGCTCTTTGTCGAATTTACGCTTGATATTCTGGAATCTCCCGTCAAATGGTATCAGGGATTGACGGAAGACCAGAAAATTTATGTAAAATCAAACATTATCCCTGTTTCATTGGTCGCTTTGCTTTCATTGTGGCTGGGTATTTACCTTCGTCTGTTTATTATGCGCCATTTCGGCTATAATAAAGAAGTTGAACATCCCCGTTACGGTCGTAAGTTTTTCGCCGCGATTTTTGTGGCGATAGCCTACGGCGTGATTCCCGCCACAATCATTGCCGGCTTTATGATTTGGATGTATTCCACTAAAATTATGAACAGCGGCTTTTTCGGCATCGTAATTAACAGTTTTCTGTTTTATACGCTGCTGGTGATTTTAGCTCGGGCGGTTTCCCGCGTCAGCTTTGCTCCTTATAATGAAAAATGGCGGCTGATTAACGTGGATACCGACAAGGCCAAACGGATGACTTCAGCCCTTTATCTGACGGTTTTTCTGCTGGGCGTTTGCTCTTTTCTGTCGCATGTGGCCGCCAGTGCCAATTATTCCGTTGAGCTGATTTCGTTCATCAGTATGATTTCCAGCGCCGTCAAAGGTTTGTGCATCATTCTGATTGTTAAACGCTACCTGTGGGACAGCATTGCAGATAAAGATATTGACGACGATGATGCCGAAGCATCCGCACCGTCTCCGGCCGAAGCGGCGGAAGAAGATGCCAGAGTCAATTCTGTTTTCAAAATTACCTTTTTGACAGTTGTTTTTGTTGCGGTAACTTTCGGCATTTCTCTCTTCGGCTATGTCCGCTTGTCAGCTTTCATCTTTAACCGTTTTCTGCTATCTGTCGTGGCCATCGGCATTTTGCTGGTTATCCGCAAAGCTTTGAGCGAGTTTCTGCACCGTGTACTGCTGATGCGTTTTTGGGTCAAGACCTTTAAGCTTCGCCGCAAAATCGTTTCCAAAATAGACTTTTGGTCCAATTTGGTAATTGACCCGATGTTTGTTTTAATCGGCATCTTTACGATTTTGGGGATTTGGGGAGTTTCAACCGATATTATGCTGCAAAGCAGCAAAAAGTTTTTCCTTGGTTTCAAGGTAGGGGAAGTTGAAATTTCGCCTTTGGCGATTTTGATGGGAATCATCAGTTTCTTCATTGCGCTGGCAGTGGTCAAGGCGTTGAAAATCCGTCTGGTCAACAATGTTTTGGCCAAGATGGACATAGATGACGGTATCCGCCATTCTCTGGCGTCCGGTTTCGGTTTCATCGGTTTTATCATTGCCGCGATAATTGCCATAACCATGATGGGCGGCAATCTTTCCAATTTGGCATTGATTGCTTCCGCTCTCTCCGTCGGTATCGGTTTCGGTTTGCAGAATATTATCAATAACTTTGTTTCCGGCATCATTATCCTGTTCGAGCGTCCGATTAAAGTCGGTGACTGGGTAATCATTTCGGGAGAAGAAGGGCAGGTTAAACAAATTAATATCCGCTCGACCGAAATTGAAACATTCAAAAAATCGAGCATTATTATTCCGAATGCAACTCTGCTGTCCAGCTCGGTTACCAACCTCACGCATACCAATAACTGGTCGCGCCAGTCGATTACGGTAGGCGTGGCTTATGGTTCGGATATTAAAAAAGTGACCGAAATCCTGCTTGATATTGCCGCCAAGAATAAATATGTCTTGAAAAATCCGGCGCCTTATGTGCTGTTTAAGGATTTCGGCAGCAACAGCCTGGATTTTGAGCTCCGCTGCTATACCAATAATATCTGGAACGGCTGGCGTATCCCCAGCGATATCCGTTATGAGATAAACGAACGCTTTATTGAAGAGGGAATTGAAATTCCGTTCCCGCAGGTGGTTGTTCACTCCGGCGAAAAAGTTGCCGAAGACAATCAGTTCTATGCGAAAAGACGCGCCGCCAGAAAGGCTGCCGCAGCCGGAGGAGAAACGCCGCAAGGCTGAAGAAAAACAATTTATGCAGAAAATGATAAATTATGCTTGCAATTTTAAAAGCAAATATGTAATTTATCAGCAATGCCGCTTTAGCTCAGTTGGTAGAGCAACGCATTCGTAATGCGTGGGTCGGGTGTTCAAGTCACCCAAGCGGCACCATTTAAAAATCCCGCCTTGATGACGGGTTTTTTTGTATCTGTAAATCAAATGGGCGTAGAGCGTATGACAGAAAATAATTTGGCCGGTTTATTGCTGGCATGGTATGAGCAGCATGGGCGGGAACTTCCCTGGCGGGTTAAGGGCGGAGCCCATCCGGATCCTTATGTGATATTGGTTTCGGAGTTGATGCTTCAGCAGACAACCGTCAAAACCGTGATACCTTATTTTCACCGTTTTATGAAACGTTTTCCCACCGTTAAGGATTTGGCCGAAGCCACGCAGGAAGAAGTTTATTTTTATTGGCAGGGGCTCGGCTATTATACCCGGGCGCGTTCACTGCATACAACCGCCCGTCTGGTGATGGAAAAGTTTAACGGACGTTTCCCCGAGAAGCGGGAAGATGTTCTGAAATTAAAAGGTATCGGTCCTTATACCGTCGCCAGCTTTTTGGCTCTGGCTTTTAATCAGCCGGAAACCGTCGTTGACGGCAATGTTATCCGCGTCATCAGCCGTCTGTTCCGCCTGACCGAGCCGGTTTCCGAAATTTTGCCGCAGATAAGGGAAAAGGCTGCCGGACTGACCGACCGCACCCGCCCGGCGGATTATGCTTCGGCAATTATGGATTTGGGCGCCATGATTTGTACGCCTAAAAATCCGCAATGTCTGCTCTGTCCCTGGCAGGAACACTGCCTTTCCAAAACGGATCCGGGGTTGGAGGAAATTCCCCGGCGCGGTAAACCGGCCAAGAAGGTCAAAAACGGCTATGTCTATTTGCTGAGCAATCGTAACGGAGAGATTTTTATCCGCAAACGTACCGAAAAAGGGCTGCTCTCCGGGCTGTATGAATTTCCCTGGAGTGACGGGGCGCAGCTTTTTCAGGATGCTAAAGATACCGGGTGTGAGGTTTCGCATACCTTTACCCATTTCAAACTTATTTTGAAAATCTGTCTGTTGCAGCAGGAAAACTGTCCGGAAACGGGAATGTTCATCCGTCCGGAAAATCTGTCGGCCTATCCGGTGTCAACCTTAATGAAAAAGGTGTATCAGGCTGCGCTTAAAAATGTTTTTTAAGCCGCTTTTTTTCTTCCTGATATTTGGCAATTCCCAGTTTTGCTCCGATATTGACCGCAAATTTATGAGCTTTGAAACGAATTGTCTTCAGCAGATATTTGAATTTGACGCCATATTTGAGGTCATAAGGACGGAGGATTTTTTTGAAAACGGCCGGGTCGCCCTGCCATTCATACTTAATCGGTGAATAGGCCTCAATTCTGACCAGGTTGGAATTCAGCCGGCGTTCAAGATACGGATGCGGTTCGTTAAACAGCGAAACCTCAAGCATATCGACGTTTTTGTCGGGATAAAGAGCCTTCAGCCGCTGGAATTGTTCTTCCACCACTTCGTCGCTGGTGACGGTTTTGTGGTAAATGATATTTTCGATTGAATAATCGCTTTTCGGGCGAATGGTACACACTCTCAGGAAGAGAATGTCTTTTGCCTGGCCGATTTCGTTGAACAAGCGTTCAATTCGCCGGTTATATTTCTTTTTTATGGTGTCGAAGCTCTTTTCAATCGGTACGTTGTGCGGAAAATCATGCCAGAAACCGATACCGGTTGCCCGGTCAAAATAAATGTCGGTCTGTTCGGATTCTTTACATTTATATTCCATATTCTCAAGTTTGAGAAAATCGGCAAAATGAGTTTCCAGGGCTGTATAAATCATATCCAGATCGGCCACGAAAATCCAGTCAAAGGGGAGGGATTCATTCTGTTTTTTCAAGTCCCGCAGATTTTGCGAAGTCTTGCAAACCGACCCGATGGGAATGATGATGTCATATTTTGTCATACTGGCCCCTTTCAAAAAACGAAATGACTTTAGCAAACCTCTGCACACCTGTCAAACGGATTTATACACAACAAATCAAAGTAGGAATAATATCCTTGACAACTCATCCGCCGTATGATAAAACCGCAAATGCCACTGGGGCTTATTGTGCCCGCACGGCTTGACTGCCTCCGGATTTCCGGGGGCTTTTTTTATTTTAAAATTCAAGGAGAAGATAATGCCCACACAAGTTGAAACCGGCAATATAAAGCCGCGTATCCAGTTTACCGCCGACGGCGAGCAGAAAGAATTCCAGTTCTTTTTCACTATTTATGAACCGGAGAATGTCAAAGTTTATATTGAAGATGTTTTGCAGATTGGCGGCTATTCTTTGAGCTTAAACGAGGAGGTTCCCGGCGGAATTGTTGTTTTTGCCGAGCCGCCGGCCGCGGGAAAACTGATTACCGTTTACCGCGATTTGGAACTCAAACGCACCACGGATTTTAAGGAGGGCGGTCCGTTCCGCAGTTCCAAAGTCAATGCGGAATTCGATTATCAGCTTTCCTGTTTGGAGCAGCTGGAAGATTCAATCGGGCGTACCGTCACTTTTCCTCAGTATGCTCCCACCAATTTAAATATTAATCTGCCGATGCCCGATGCCGGAAAATCCATTATCTGGAGTGCCGACGAAAACAGTCTGGTCAATTCGGAATATCAGTTTGATACCGTTATAGACCAAAGCCGTGATTATTGTTCCCAAAGCGGTGAAAATCTGGCAGTCGTTCGACAGCTGGCCGCTCAGGTCGAAGCCGGACGGCAAAGCGTGGCGGAAATGCAAAGCGCCGTCGCCGCATTGCAGGAAAATGCCGCGGACAGTGCCGGCCGGGCGGCAGCCTCAGCCGCGGAAGCGGCGGCCAATGCTGTCAACAGCCTTTATAACCAGAGTAAAACGGCGGAAAACTTTGCCGTTGTTTTGCAAGACGGCGTAACTGTTTACCGGACGCCGCCGATTAGTTCCGCCGCGGCGATTACGTTTGATTTTTCAAGGCTGAGCCGCCCCGCCGATATGGTAACCTTTGAATTGTATCTTTGCTTTACCGCATTTGCGACGGTAACGTTTGAAGGCATAACGCTGGACTGGCTCAACGGCAAAGAGCCGAATTTGACACAGAACAATACGCTGACCAAAATTTTGACTTTCCGCAATAAAAATCCGGGAGATTTCTCCCGTTGGATAGCCTCAATGGAAGGGGGATACTGATGACGCTGAAATGCAAATTTTCGCCTTTGGGAAAGCCTGACGTGGATCCGTATGCGCCCGGTACGGTTGTTTATGAAAACCGGCCGGCCAACAACACGATGACAAATGTCAGCCAGCCGGTCAGCCGCGGCGTATATGAACTGATGTGCTGTTCCGGCGGTGGCGGCGAATGGTGTTATATCGGCTGCAACCAAGGGGCGGCCGGTTCTTTTTTTAAAGGGGAAGTTTATTTTGACGATGACAAAACGCTGGAAATCCAGGTTGGCGGCGGCACCGGCGGCTATTCTCATAACGGATACGACACCTATATTGCCGGATGTATCCTTTGTCCCGGCGGCCGTTCGGCTAATGCCAGCTGTCCCGGAAGCACCGCTGCGCCGACCCTTATGGACGGTATGCAGATTGTTTCGGCGGAAATCAATGCCGGCGGTGTCTGCGGCGGCGGTTCGCTTTTCCCCGGAACCGACTACGGGGCTAAAAAAGCAGCCGGATATATGAAACTGACTTATTTACGGATTGAACCTTAAAGGAGAGGAAAATGAATAAATATGCGAAACTGGTGAACGGAGTGCTGTTTTACGCACCTTCCGGCATGAATAACATTCTCGGCTATAATCTTGACAGTAACCGGGAGCGGCTGCTAGCTGACGGCTACAAGCCGGTGCGAACTCTGCCGAACAAAGACCGCTTTGTCGATTGCGAGGGGTATTACAGCTTTGAATATACGGAAACCGAAACGGCCGTTGAAGAACGTGCGGTCTATCATCCTTACGGCTATGAACGGCTTCGTCAGAAGGCTTATCCGGATCCGGCCATGCTTTATGATGCGCTGGTTAAAATCAATTCGGGTAACGATACGCTGGCAGCGGAAGGAAAAGAACAGCTTTCGGCTTATGTGCAGACTTGTTTGCGGGTCAAGGCTGAATATCCCAAACCGGCGTAATATATATAAGGGGAAAACGCGGCAAACGTTTTCCCCTTTTTATGCGTATGGAGAAGAGAAGATGATTCGCTATGTCATAGTTTCGGCCATGTTTCTGACAACGGGACTGTTGATTTATAACCTCGGGCAGAAACAATGCCGGACAGAAATGTTAACCGCCAGACAGGAATTAAAAGAAAATGTTCAGGTTGAAAAATCCCGTATTTATGCCCGTCCTAATGCCGGCCGTTCTGCTTTGCTTAAGCTCATGCGCAGCGGAACCCTCTGAACCGGTATGCAGCTGCCCGGTTTACCCGGTTGCCGGACCGGAAGTCGCCCGTGAGCTGGAGCAGGCTGATTATGCCTCTTATCCCCACACCTGGGAGTGGATCGGGCGCATTAACAAGCTGCGCCAGGAATTAGAGCTTTGTTCTAGGTCGAAATCCGCTGCCCGGTGATTATCTGGAAAAGAGAGCCACTTCAGAGGAGAACCGACATGAGACGAGTTAAAAACAAAAAATCTTTAGGCCACAAAATTTATTTCACGCTTTTGCTGCTGATTTTTCTTTTCGGCTGCGCAACGCCGGAAAAATATGATGCCGAACTGGCCGGCTGGGTAGGCAAAAGCGAAAACAAACTGATTGCCGAATGGGGCAAGCCGAGCGCCCGTAAAATCAATGCCGACGGCTCGCAGGTTTTGACCTATACCAAAGCGGACAATGTTTATGTTCCTTCCGAGTTCTATTTGTACAATCCTTATTCTTTGCAGGGAGACGTTTCCGTATATGCCCCGTTTGACGGCGACTACGCTTTTACGCCTTACGGCGAAAATCTGGGCTACAATCCCGAATATACCTGTCAGACGTCGTTTCTGGTACAGAACAATGTCATCACCGGCTGGAAATGGGTCGGTAATGACTGCGTTGCCAGATAATTTGCTGCAGGTCTGAAATAATCCCGTCGAGTAACTAATTCTTAACTTAAATATGGTGCAATTCTTTCAGCGTAGCCCGCCTGTCCGGAGTCTGGATTGTATCATCAAGTTTGGGAATGGTTGTGTCGATGGGATTATTTTTGGATCTGCAGAATAAATTTAAAAATTCGCTCTGGCTGATAGTTGTTTTTCTGGTCTTTATCTATTTCAGTTTTTATACCGTGAACGGCGAGCGCGGTCTTTTGCGTTATATGTACCTCAGCAAAGAAATCAAATATGCCCGTCAGGTGGCCGAACAGTATAACGCCGAAAAGCGTGAACTCGAGCAGAAAGTCCGCCTGCTTTCTTCAAACAGCCTTGACCTTGATTTGTTGGAAGAACGTGCGCGCATTGTTCTTAATTTTGCAGCAGATGACGAATTTGTCATTTTGGACAGCTATGAAAAATAAATAAAAATCAATAAGATAGCCTCGCTTTGGGATAAAATCGCAAAAAAAACTGTATTTTAAATATTTTTTTTGCTATAAGATAAAAACAATTTTTGTTTTAACCGAGAGTTACATAATTTTGATTATGTAATGTGAGTGCATGATAAAATCAAACTCTATAAGACCTGACGTTCCCAATAAATTTTATAACGAGAAAAAACCGCTCTTTTCCAGTAAAGAGATAATTTTTCGTTCGCAGGGCTGCGCCAAGGTGTTTCACATCTCTTCCCGGGCTCAGGTTGTTTTCCTGGCCGCGGTTCTCTGCGTGGCCTGCTGGAGTTTCTATTCTTATCACATGTATCACAAGTCTGATGTGCTGATTCATTCCCAGAATCTGGAGCTGGTCGAAACCAGAGATGCCTATGTCGATTTGATGACGGATTTTATGACGTTGCACAAAAACATCGGCGCCATGCTGAATTCGATTGATTCCGAAAAGCAAAGAGACAAGAAAAGTTTGGAAAAATATCGTCGGCAGGCACAGATTGTCGAAGAAAAAATCAAACAGATAACCAGCAAAAAAGACTGGGTCAGCGACAAAAAAGTCAACGAAAAAACCTCTATCCGCGAAGCGCTGCTGCAGCGGGATATTGCCGCCTCCGAACGTGATGAGCTTAAAAAGCAGATGGAGCAGATGGAAGCGACGATTGACGAGCTTAAAACCGCCGAACTTGAAGTTTTGGATAAAATTAAAACCCTGTCCAATAAGGAGCTTGACAAGATTAAGGGGATTTTCTCTTCGGTCAATGTGGCGCTTAAGCGTAAAAACATGTACTTTAACGCAATGGCCAATTCCAAGCGCAAAGACAGCAAAGGCGGCCCTTACGTTCCTCTGAAAATAAAACTGGATGACCCGCGGATTGAAGATAAGGTTTCTGCCATTTTCAAGAGTGTGGATGACATCGAATATTATCGCGAAGTGATGCTCTCCGTTCCTCTGGGCAAACCGGTGTGGAGCTACTGGGTCACTTCCCGTTACGGTACCCGCTCCGACCCGTTTAAGAAAACCAAAGCCCGCCATAAGGGGGTTGATTTGGCCAGCCGTACCGGAAACAAGGTTAATGTTAAGGGGCAGGGCAAGGTTATCCGTGCCGAATATGCCGGGGCTTACGGTAATCTGGTTGTCGTTGATCACGGCAACGGTTTCCAGACCAAATATGCCCATTTAAACAAGATTTATGTTAAAAAAGGCGACCGTTTGGAAATTAACGATACGGTCGGAGAGGTCGGAAGCACCGGACGTTCAACCGGGCCGCACCTCCATTATGAGGTGCTCTACAAGGGTGTCAACGTTGATCCGCTGCCCTTCCTCAAAGCCAAAATTTAGGAGTTGAATGAAAATGACGAAATTAAAAAAAATGTTGTTTTTGAAATTTGCCCGCAAATTTAACAAAAATGCGGAAGCCGTACCGGTTCCTTCAATTATCAGCGAAAACACCAAAATTGCCGGAGACATCATCAGCAAAGGCATTGTTCATGTGGACGGGCGCGTTGAGGGCGACATAACCTGTGAAGAACTGGTTATCGGCCTGAAAGGGGGGGGTGTCGGGACCGTGACCGCCAATAACCTGCATCTGTATGGCATTTTGCAGGGGAAAGCCGTGGTCGACAGCCTGTTTATTGCCAAAACGGCCAAGCTTTTGGGCGATGCCGCACATAATTCGATCGCCATTGAACCGGGCGCGTATATCGACGGACACTGCATCCGCGCCGGGGCGCCGATTCCTGCGGAACAGGGCAAGCCTGATCTGTTGATAACCGATGCTTCCAAAAAGAATAAAAACAAAGAATAGTTAAGGGAAAGTTCAGTTATGGCCAAAAAGGCGGCAAAATCTGATTTTATCAGCACCGGCAGCGTTGCGCAAAACCGCCGGGCGCATTTTGATTATGAAATCACCGAAAAATTTACCGCCGGCCTGGAATTGACGGGAACCGAAGTCAAGTCGCTGCGCCTCGGGCATGCCAATATTAACGATGCCTATGGTATAGAAAAGGACGGCGAACTGTATATTTCTAATATGTTTATTGCCGAATACGCCAATAAGGGCTATGAAAGCCATGTTGAAAAACGGGACCGCAAACTGTTGCTGAAACGCAAAGAAATCAACACGATTATCAGTGAATTGTCCCGCAAAGGAGCAACCTTGGTTGCCGTTAGTCTGTTTTTTAATGCCAAGGGGCTGGCAAATTGGAAGTGGGTCTCGGCCGCGGCAAAAAACTTTACGACAAACGTGAAACACAGAAAGAGCGCGATTGGAACCGCGATAAGCAGCGGATTATGGCCGGAAACCGATAGCTTTGCTCTTTCGCTGTTTTACGCCGTGGCCTGATATGTTATCTTACGGTTAAATTGCCGGCAAACACCGCTCCTGCGGTGTTTTTTATTTTAAATTGTCTGTATTTAAAATTTGGCACGTTCTTTGCATATATATCCTCAAGAGCAATTTCTGTAAGGAATTTTGATGATGGATATTAAAGACGTAAATAACGGACTGTTGAATCTTTTGCAGGCCAATCGTGCCAATTTGCAGGGAACGGCGGTTAATACCACCGGCTTCGGCGATCTTTTGGCGGGTTTGGAAAGCGAAAAAACGCCGTCTGTCGAAGTAAAGGCTGATTTTCGCGAGGCAAAGAATGCCGCGTCTTCAAATCTGTCAAAACCTCGTGCCGAAGATAAAAGCGTTGCCGGCAGAGAGCAGAAGACTGAAAATAAATCCGCCTCTGACCGCAGAGAAGACAAGGTGAAAGAGCACCCGGAAGCCGAAAAAGCGGAAAAGCCGCAAAATGAAAAAACAGATAATTCATCCGCAGAAAAGCTGGAGAAAGCTGAAAATGGCGGCAACGAACGTCCCTCAGCCGAAAAGCCGACTGAAAAGGAAGCCGCCGGTGATGTTTCCGGTGCTGAACGGGCTGACGAAATTGCTGCCGCTGAAGATGCCCTGGTCGTATCGGGCGAAGCGGCGTCGGAAAGCGGTATGGCCGAGGGAACGGAAATTTCGTTGGATGCTTTGGCTTTAATGGGGACGGTTACCGTTGTTAATCCGGCTACCGGTGAAACTTTTCAGACGACCGGTGCCGAATTGGCTGCTCAGTTGGCCGATGCCGGTGTTCAGTCTGTTTCGGTTCTGCCCGGTGAAGAAGGGCAGCCGCTGGTTGCACCCGTCGTTGAGAATGCGCCGGAAGCTGACGCTTTCCAAAATATAGTGGCGGCAATGAAAAAGACACAGGCGGAGAATGCGCCCGTTGTTGATGCAGATGCTGTTGCCGCCGATGCCGCTTCGGATCAGGATATCTTGGCGCAGCAGGCCGCCAAATTGGGAGAAGCCGTCGGCGAAGATCGTAAAGTTAAAGTCGAGGTTAGTGTCAAAGAGGAAAAAATTGCCGATGCCGTTGACGGTGGATTGGTCAAAAATGCCAAATTGTCCGATGAAACGCTGTCAGCCGTGGTTGAAAGCAAAGATGCCGTCAAAGGCAATCCTCTGACTGAAGTCAAAACGCCGGCACAGCAGGCTGCGGCCCAAAATCAAATTCGTGAAATGCCGCTGACGATGACGGCCGGAGCCGTTTCCAATGCCGCAGCTGCGGCAGCTGATGATACGGCCGCGGTTGCCGTTTCGACGGAGACCGGTTCTGTCACGCTCGCCCATGCCGGAACCGTAGGCGGCGAAATGCTTGCTAACGCCAAAGCTTCAGCGGCCAATGACAGCTCTTCAACTTCTTTCCGCGATGTCTATAAGGGCATGGGTAAGGAAGTTGTTGATCAGATTAAGGTCAACATTACCAAGTCTGCGGTTAAAGGCGTGGATAAAATCGAAATCCAGCTTAAGCCGGAAGACTTGGGACATATTGAAGTTAAAATGCAAATCGGCAAAGACGGCAAACTTCAGGCGCATATTGTCGCCAGCCGTCCGGAAACCGCCGAAATTTTGCAAAAGGAAATCGGAAACTTGCAGAAGGCATTTAACGAAGCCGGTTTCCAGACTGATGAGGGCAGCCTGAGTTTCAGCTTCCGTGATGACGGTCAGGCTGGTCAAAATCAGGAACGGAACAACTTGCGCAATTTCATCGGCGATGTGCTGGAGCAGGAAACTGCAATGGATGCCGCCGTCGGAGACCTCTTTGCCGGAACCGCGTGGGACGGCAAGAACGGTCTGAACATTCGCGTGTAAGCCGGGAGAATTATCATGACAGACATTAATGCGTTAAACGGTTATACTCAGTCGGGAACCAACAGCTCTTCGCAGCAGGCCAGTAACCAGCTTTCCGCTGATATGAACACTTTCCTGACTTTGTTGACCACTCAGTTAAAATATCAGGATCCGCTTGACCCGATGGATACGGCGGAATTCACCAACCAGCTGGTACAGTATTCCAGCGTTGAGCAGGCCATTCAGACCAACTCTAAATTGGAAACCCTGCTTAATCTTAACATGTCCAACTTGGGAGCGCAGGCCGTTTCTTATATCGGTAAAATTGCTCAGGTTTTGGGTGATGTAATGCCGTTGGAAGACGGACATGCCAAAGCGACCTACACGCTGGATAAAAACGTTGAAAGCGCTGTTATTATGGTGAAAGACCTGGATGGCAACGTCGTCTATTCCGAACAGGGCAAAATCGTTGCCGGAACCCATGATTTTGAATGGGACGGAAAGGATTCCGACGGAAATCAGCTTCCTGACGGCGCTTATCAGATTGTCGTTTCGACCAAGGTCGGCAGCGGCGAAACTTCCGCTACCGTTACCACCACGATTTTCGGTAAGGTAACCGGTGTGGCCAGCGACAGCAACGGCGTCTATATCGGTCTGGGCGATGCGGTAACCGCAGGCCTCGGCGATATTCTGACCATCCGTGACGATAACTATTTTGATAAAGATGAAGGTACCGGAGATGAAACCACTCCTCCCGAAGGAGGAGACGGCGGTACCGAAGAGGGGGACGGCACCGGTGAAGCCGGAGACGGAACCGGCGGAGAAAACGGTGACGGAGCCGTCGAACAGGCTTCCCGTATTCTGAAAAATGTGGCAGAAGCTGCAGTAAGTGCAGCAACCCTCGGATTATTATAATTTTGAACTTTAGGAGACAAAACAATGAGTATTTTCGGTGCATTACAATCCGGTATTTCAGGTTTGGCCGCTCAGTCCAGTGCAATGGGCGCCATCTCTGACAATATCGCCAACGTAAACACGATCGGTTACAAGGTGACGAATACCCGATTCTCCACCCTGGTAACCAAACAAACGACGTCAACTCTTTATTCGCCGGGCGGCGTACAGTCTCGTCCGCGTCAGGAAATCAGCGCTCAGGGCCTGCTGTCGTCAACTTCGGTTTCGACGGATATGGCCATCAGCGGTAACGGTTTCTTTGTTGTCAATCAGGCGGCTAATCCGGGAGAAGGCGACATGTGGGCTTATACCCGTGCCGGCAGTTTCGGGCTGGATGACAACGGCTATTTGGTCAATACCGGCGGTTTCTATGCGCAGGGCTGGTCTCTGCTGCCTTGGGACGGCAATCCGAATGCCAGCGTCGTTAACGTTAACGGTATCAATTATATGAAAGCTTATTATGATACCGACGGTAAAACCGTTTACATCAATGACAACATTATTGATAACCGCAACCTGCGTCCGGTTAACCTGTCCACCATCGGCGGTACGGCTACTCCGACCCAGCAAATCAGCCTCGGAGCCAACCTGCCTTCCAGTGCGCCGATTTTTGACCCGTCCAATGCCTCGGCCGGCGGTAAGGAAAAAATTTCCGCGCTGATTTATGACAGTCTGGGCAATGCCAGCAACCTGAGCCTGGAATATACCAAAACCAGTGCCAACGGCTGGGCTATGAGCAGCAGTATTCCGAGCGGTGCGGCCAGCCTGGTCATGACCGGCAATACCGAAAACGGCAAAGACCTTACCTCTGATGTTTACTATGCGGCCGGACAATTGGAATTCTCTTCCATTCCGCAGAATGGTTCAACCATCAGCATCACCGATGCCGGCACCGGTAAGACCTATACCTTTGAATTTGTCAAAGATGCCGCTCATTATGCCGGAGCCAATATCCCGGTTGAAATCAGCAATCAGGTTGTTTCGGTTGACGATTTCGTTAAAAACTTTGAGACCGCATTGAAAGAAAATATGCCTTCGGCCGAGCGCTTTACCGCTGACGGCAACAAAATCAGCATTGTGCAGTCCACCATGGGCTCGGCGCTGACCATTGATGCCAGCAAAACCCTGTCCTGTCTGCAAAGTGCGGTCAATCCGCGTGCGGATACGGGTATTCCGACCGGTGTTTTTGATATTCCGCAGATTGACGATGATATCAAAAACGGTGCCCGCATTGACTTTAACTCCACCAAAGCGGCGGACTATGAAGGCAAAACCCTTACCATCAACGGCAAGACTTATACTTTCACCTCAACGCCGGATCCGGATGATCCGCTGGATGTTGACATTTCTGAAGCCATCAGCGGCGCAGACATTGACCCGACAAAAATTGTCCAGTCTTTGGTAACTGCGCTGAACAACACGGCGGATGAACCGAACCGTTTTGTTGCCAGCGGTATGACTTTGGAAATTCTGCCTTCTTCTTCCGGCGGCGACATCACTCTTAATACAACCGGTCTCGGAACGGCCATCGACGGCGTTATCCGTAACAAAGACGGCGATTGGGGAACCATTCAGAACAAAAATAATTTGGTTTTGGGCAATACCTTTAAGACCAATACCACCGAAGACCAGCAGGGTTCGATTGTTCCGGCCGTTCGCTTTAACTCTGACGGTACCCCGAAAGAATTCTGGGTCAACTCAATGGAAATTGAATGGGCCAACGGTGCCGAAAATATGACCGGCGAAAGCGGCCACGGAACTCCGATTACCCTGAATATGGGCAATGTCGGCACCAATGACGGTTTAACCAACCTTTCCGGCAACTTTACCACCAACTACATTAAGCAGGACGGTGCAAAGTTCGGCAGCTATGCCGGTGTCAGCGTCGATGAAAACGGTGTTGTAACCGCTTTGTTCGATAACGGCGAAACCCGTCCGATTGCCATTCTGCCTTTGGCAACCTTTGCCAACCCTGAGGGAATGGAGTCTCTGACCGGTAACGCCTGGTTGGAAACCGATGCTTCCGGACAGGCCCTGTTGAAGATGGCCGGAACCAACGGTGCCGGTGAAATCACTTCCGGGGCGTTGGAAACCTCTAAAACCGACCTGGCAACCGAGTTTTCCAACATGATTGTAACCCAGCGTGCATATTCGGCCGCTACCAAGATTATTACCACGGCCGATGAAATGCTTGATGAATTGACTCGGATGACATAGAGCTGATTCTTAAAGATTTGCACAAACAAAATTAACCTCCTAAAGGACGCCCCGCCAATGCCGGCGGGGCTTTTAGGGGTTTAAAATTTTGCCGCTGCTGTGAATATTTAAAATTATCGTTCCCTTAAACGCTTTTTTACGCTAATCATAAGGGTAATTGGAAGTGTAATTGATAGAAATGGGTCTTACGGTGAATAATTTTTGGCAAAGCATTAAAAACCTGTCGCCCGGGCGTTTGGCGTCTTTGGCGGCAATTATCATATTTCTGGTCAGCTTTTTGGGGTATATGGTTGCCCGCATGAGCTCAACCGAATATGCCGTTTTATATACGGATCTTGAACTGGAAGATGCCAAACAGATTATCTCCCGCCTTGAAACTGACAATGTAAAGTATAAGTTAACCAAAAACGGAACTGAAGTTATGGTTCCGGTTGATTTGGTTAACAAACTGCGGGTCGATACCGCGGAAATTGCCATGGCTTCCGGCGGAGCCAATGTCGGTTATGAGATTTTTGACCACAGCGATGCCCTCGGTTCAACCAATTTTGTGCAGAATGTTAACTTGATTCGGGCTCTGGAAGGAGAACTCGGCCGCACGATTCGGACTGTCGATAACATCAAAAACGCGCGTGTCCATTTGGTTCTGCCTAAGCGGGAAATGTTCTCCCGTGAAGAACAGCCGCCATCAGCCTCGGTTGTGATAAAAACCGTCAAAGGGCCGCTGAGTCCGCAGAGCATTCAGGCGATACAAAAGTTGATTGCCGCCTCGGTGCCCAAGCTGGATGTCAAAAATGTGGCAATTGTCGATAACGCCGGCAATTTGCTGACTAAAAATTATGAAGACCCGGAGGCGATGACGGCTGCCAATAATGAAATTCTGCGGCTGGAGCAGGAACGTAAAATGGGGCAGCAGGTTCAAAGCCTGTTGGAACGAACCATCGGGGAAGGAAAAGTCCGGGCTCAGGTCAATCTGGAGATGGATTTTGACCAGGTTGTCACCAAGGAGGAAATTTTTGACCCGGATACGCAGGTCGTCCGTTCGCAGGCAACCGTAACCGAAGAGGGGATTAACAACACCCGTGAAAATCCGGTGACCGTTGCCCAGAATATTCCCAACGGCGATGTCGTAACCACCGGAAACGGAACGACCTCGCAGTCTTCCCGTACCGAAGAAACAATTAATTACGAGATTTCCAAGGTCGTTCGCAACAAGGTCAAAAATACCGGTTCGATTAAGCGTCTGACTGTTGCGGTTATGGTTGACGGCATTTATGAAAAAGGGGCGGACGGCAAAATGGCCTACCGCAGCCGAACCCCCGAAGAAATGGAGCAGATTACGTCTCTGGTCAAATCGGCGGTGGGGTATGATGCCAACCGCGGCGATGTCGTCGAAGTGGAAAATATGCGTTTTGTAAATATGATGCCGGAGGTTGAAGAAGTGCAGGAAATTTTGATTATGGGCTTTACCAAAGACGAGCTGATCCGTATTGCCGAGGGTATCGGCGTCGCAATCGTGGCGATTTTGGTTATCCTGCTGGTTATTCGTCCTTTGGTTAATAATGCATTTGACGTATCTAACAATAATAATGACGGGCGTCTGCTCGGAAGTAATCCCGAAGACGACAACCTTTTGCTGTCAAACTTCCTCAGCGAAGACGACAGCAGTATGGAGGAATTGATTAATCTGAATAAAATTGACGGCCGGGTGAAAGTATCTTCGCTTAAAAAAGTCAATGACATTGTGGAAAAGAACCCCGATGCGGCAGTTAACGTCATTCGCACGTGGCTCTATTCAAATGACAATAATTAGGCGGGTATGAGAACATGGCAATAAAACAAAACGTAA
>ENA-ORMO01001862-ORMO01001862.1-human-gut-metagenome-genome-assembly--contig:-NODE-1862-length-19836-cov-4.788838_pt1 | contig 19836 bp, 26 predicted proteins | sample MGYA00242106_ERZ509001 | MGnify/ENA primary metagenome ERZ509001 (study PRJEB26280, sample SAMEA2338736) | human gut metagenome | biome: human gut; feature: human-associated habitat; material: faeces... | reverse complement strand
TTCCACCTCTTAAATTGATAGTATCTTCTACCTTAAACTCAGCATCTCCAAGAGTAATCACACCCTTATCTCCCTGCTGGCCACCCATGGTCGCATAGAATGGAGTCTGCTCTACAAAAACAGTACCTCTCTGATCTTCTGTCAGGGCATCTACAATTTCCTCTTCTGTGGTAAGCACAGTTACTTTAGACTCAAAAGTCAGATTGTCATAACCTACAAACTCTGTGGTAACTGCTGCATCAATTTCATCATAAACCGTTGCATCTGCTCCCATATAGTTTGTTACAGCTCTGGCTTCTCTTGCTTTCTTTCTCTGTTCATCCATAGCTTCCTGGAAGCCTTTTTCATCAATAGAATATCCTTTTTCTTCCAGAATTTCCTTTGTCAAGTCAACTGGGAATCCATAAGTATCATATAGTTTGAACGCATCCTCTCCAGAAAGCTCTTTTCTGCCTTCCTTCTCCATAGCAGCTTCCATTTCTCCTAAAATATGAAGCCCCTGGTCAATGGTTTTGTTAAACTGTTCTTCTTCTTTTGTCAACACCTGGAAAATAAAGTCTTTCTTTTCTTCCAGTTCCGGATATCCGTCCTTAGAACCTTCAATTACAACAGCACTTAACTCTGCCAGGAATTTTCCTTCAATTCCAAGGAGACGTCCATGGCGGGCTGCACGACGAATAAGGCGACGAAGCACATAGCCCCTTCCTTCATTGGTTGGCATAATACCATCAGAAATCATAAAGGTTGCAGAACGAATATGGTCTGTAATCAGACGAATGGAAACATCCTTGTTTTCGTCCTTTTTATACTCTGTATGAGCCAATTCGCAGACTTTGTTGCGAAGGGCACACAAGGTATCTACATCGAAAATAGAATCTACATCCTGAACAACAGAAGCCAGACGTTCCAGACCCATACCAGTATCAATGTTTTTCTGTACTAATTCTGTGTAATGTCCTTCTCCATCATTTTCAAACTGGGTAAATACATTGTTCCAGATTTCCATGTAACGGTCACATTCACAGCCTACCGTACAATCTGGGCTTCCGCAGCCGTATTCCTCGCCACGGTCATAATAAATCTCAGAGCATGGACCACATGGGCCTGCACCGTGTTCCCAGAAGTTATCTGCCTTTCCAAAACGGAAGATACGCTCTGCCGGAATTCCCATTTCTTTGTTCCAGATTTCAAAGGCTTCTTCGTCTTCCTCGTAAATAGATGGATAGAGACGGTCTGCATCCAGTCCAACAACTTCTGTGAGAAATTCCCAGGACCAGGCAATTGCTTCTCGTTTAAAATAATCTCCAAAAGAGAAGTTACCCAGCATTTCAAAGAAAGTACCGTGACGAGCAGTTTTTCCTACATTTTCAATATCACCGGTACGAATACATTTCTGACATGTGGTGACACGACGTCTTGGGGGAATCTCTGCCCCTGTAAAGTATGGTTTTAAAGGTGCCATACCAGAGTTGATTAAAAGCAGACTTTTATCATTGTGCGGCACCAGAGAAAAGCTTTTCATAGCCAGATGTTCTTTGCTTTCAAAAAACTCTAAAAACATTTTTCTAAGTTCATTTACTCCGTATTTTTTCACGGTTTTTCCCTCCTGATGGTATATCATTTTACGCCCAACAGACAAAATCAAAGAATTTCGTCTGTCAGGCGGCATAATCATTGTTTTTTATCATAGCACAGGATTTCTTCTATTTCAAGATAAATCCTCATTCCTGCTGCACTGTAATGGTCTTTTTCTTACAGATTTTATTTCTTGCTGTCTACGCTTTTCTTCTTTTTTTCTCATACATTCTACATCTATTTCATAAATGGTGTTTTCTTCTTCCACCAGTTTTGTTTTGAACTCTTCCATACTATTTCCCTCTCTTTCTCTATATTCTATGAGAGCCAGATGCAAAAGGTCATAAACTGCTCTGCATTTACATATAGTGTAAAAATTCAGTTCACAGGGAGGTCCGACTATGGATTCCCAGTCCTTCTTAGATGAGATGATTGAGGAAGACTCTGTTCAGATTTTAAAAGCAGCGCTTCCTTATTTGCCTGCTTCTGGGCAATCCTTTGTCTCCATTTTCGCTAAAATTCTGGAGCTTCAAAATACCATTCGTCTTTTTGCCGGTTCTAACGATAGAGTACAACTATGCGCCCAGTCTCAGGAAAAAACAAATCCTCTGGAAATGCTTACGGCTTGCAGTAATGTGTGTCACGGCGCTGTAAAAGAACGCTTAGACAATCTCATTAGCACAATCGCTATGATACAAATGTTTGAATTATCCCAAAATCAGGAAAGGAGTCAGCCGCCTTATGAATAATGCCAGAAATCCTTCTATGCAGAAAAAAAACATCCAGGAAGGCAATACTTCCTGGATGAATCATCCCAATCTTGCTGATATTGATATGTCAAAGCTTGCTTTACTGAACACGCTTGCAGGACAGGGCGCTGGTAAAACTCCAAACGAGCTACTCCCTTTCCTCATGTCCGCCGTTTCAAAAGGGAAATCGAAAGGTATGCAATTTAATCCCCAGGAAATGGAACGTATTATCCAGGTATTAAAAATTGGCAAATCCCCTGAAGAGGTTCAGCGTATGGAACATATTATTCAAATGATGAAACTGATGGGGTAAAGATTATTCTCTGTCTTTTTGTTGAAAATTTTCCAGTATACACTCCCGCAGCAGTACCAGGGCATAGGCAACAGCCTGTTCTCTGATGCTGCTCCGGTCCCCTTGAAAGTGATGCTCCTGTACCACAGTTTTTCCTTTTAAGGTGCAGCCTATGAAAACCGTTCCTACAGGAACATTTTCTCCGCCATCTGGTCCTGCAAATCCGGTAACAGAAAGTGCTGCATCTGCTCCTGTAGCAAAAGCGCCTCCTTTTGCCATTTCTTTCGCACATTTTTCACTTACTGCCCCATGTTTTTTCAAGGTGCTTTTTTTTACCATGGCATAGCGTTTTTTTGCTTTATTGGAATACGTAATAAATCCCTGCTTAAACACAGCAGAAGCCCCTGGAACATCTACAATTCTAGCAGATAAGGCGCCTCCTGTACAAGACTCTACGGTAGTTACAGTAAGCCCCTGATTTTTCAAAAGTTCTACTACCACAGTCTCCAGATGTTTGTCCTGCTCTGTGGTATAAATATGGGCTCCAAAACGTAGCTTCAACTCTCGTATCAAGGCTTTTCTTTCTTTTCTGGTTTCTTTTTCTTCTCCTTTAGAGGTAACCAGCAAATGCACTTCTCCTGGCATGGTTTCCATAGTAAGGGTGAGGTTCCCCTCTGTTTTTGTCAAATCCTCAATCATTGCATTTACCTGGGCTTCTTCCAGTCCGCACAGCTTCATGGTTTCTGTCATTTTTTTCACTTCCTTTTAATCCTGCATGCTCAGTACACTTTTATTTTTCACAATATAATCAATAAGAGAAATAATGGTAAGAGCCACTGCAATCACAACAAACAGAGTAATGGCTCCCTGGAACACCTGATTGTCCAGATTCATAATCATCAAAATAATCATAATCATCTGGGAAACCGTTTTAAATTTTCCCCAATAGCTGGCAGCAATCACAATACCATTGTCTGCTGCAATTAAACGGAAGCCACTGATAATAAATTCCCTTGCAATAATAATAATAGTAATCCAGGCTGGCAGCTGTCCAGTGGCAGTAAAACAAATCAATGCAGAACATACCAACAATTTATCTGCCAACGGATCCATAAATTTCCCAAAATTTGTTACCAGATGATATTTTCTGGCCAGATATCCATCCAGGGTATCCGTAAGACTGGCAATGACAAAAATTGCCAGGGCAATCCACTTGTCTGCGCTTCCTGTAATATCATACATTAAAAAAGCGACAAAAAAGGGAATCATAATAATTCTTGCTATGGTAAGTTTATTCGGTGTATTCATTTTCTAATTCTCCTATCAAATCGTATTCCAGGGCTCCTGTTACATGGACTCTGGCAAAATCTCCTGACATCAGTTCTGTGTCTGTGTTGACAAAGATATAACCATCCACATTGGGGGCATCCCCATAGGTACGTGCCACATAGGCATTTTCATCTGCCACCTTGCCTTCAATCATAACCTCCACCACAGAACCAATTTTCGCATTTCCTTTGTCTAAGGAAATCTCCTGCTGAAGCTCCATGAGTTCTGCCTGACGATCCAGCTTCACTTCTTCGTCTACCTGCTCTGGCATTTTGGCAGCCGGAGTATCCTCTTCCGGAGAATACGTAAACACCCCAAGACGGTCAAATTCCATGGTATCAATAAATTCCATTAATTCTTCATGATCTTCCTGGGTTTCTCCCGGAAATCCTGTAATCAGTGTGGTTCTTAATAAAATATCTGGAATTTCTTTTCTAAGCGTTTCCACAATCTCCACTAATTCTTGTTTACTGGTTCTTCTTCCCATTTTTTTCAAGATTTTGTCACTGCAGTGCTGAATGGGCAAATCCAGATAATGGCAGATTTTCGGTTCTTCCTTCATAGTCTGAATCAGTTCCGGATAGATTTCTTCTGGATAACAGTACAAAATACGAATCCACTGGATTCCTGGAATCTCACACAGCTTTTTAAGCAAAATATGCAGACTCTTCTCCCCATATAAATCCTTTCCATAAACGGTTGTTTCCTGGGCTACAAGAATTAATTCCCGCACACCCTGGTCTGCCAGATACTGCGCCTGCTCTAAAAGCTGTTCCATTGGCACACTCCGAAAGCTTCCCCGCAGTTTTGGAATAATACAGTAGGTACAATGCTTATCACAGCCTTCTGCAATTTTCAGATATTCAAAATATCCTCCTGTAGTCACCACTCTTTTTTTACTGTTTTTTGGCAGAGTATCAATATCCTTAAATTTCAGAAAACTTTCTCCTGCAAAAATATGGTCCAGTGCTGCAAGAATTTCATCATAACTGGCTGTACCAAGGACTCCGTCAACTTCTGGTATTTCCTGCACAATCTCTTCCTTGTATCGCTGAGCCAGACACCCTGTCACCAGCAGCGCTTTTAAAGTGCCTGTCTCCTTATATTTTGCCATTTCTAAAATGGTGTTGACACTTTCCTCCTTTGCATCGTGGATAAAAGCACAGGTATTGATAACAATGATTTCTGCTTCTGTTTCATCATTAGTAATCTCATACCCACGTTCTACCAGCATGCCAAGCATTTCCTCAGAATCTGCCAGATTTTTGTCACACCCAAGGGAAATAAACAATACTTTTTTCATGTATCCTCCTATTTTTTCCTAGATGGTAGAAAGGACTACCGCATTTAATGCCGGCAGCCCTCTGCACCCTATTCTTCTTCTGTTGTTTCTTCGTCATCCGGAAGAATATTTACTTTTCCTTTGTAAATCTCCTCCACAGCAGTGGAAAGCGGTTTTTTCCCATCAGTTCGAACCAGAGGCTCTTTTCCTGCAATCAACTGTCTAGCTCTTTTACTGGTAGCCAGAACTACAGAGTAACGGCTGGGTACTAATGGTTCATCCTCCATTTCTGCTCCTTCGTTGATTGCTTCCATTAATTCTGTGTAAGATGGATGTATCATTCTTCTTCTCCTTTCTCAAATACAGCGATTTCCTCTGTGATTTTTTCAATAAAATCCCTGCGGTTTTTCACTGCTTCGTGCTGACTCTGGATAATTGCATGCATCTTGTCAACACATTCTTCAATCTGGTCGTTAATCAATATATAATCATACTCAGACATACCTTGAGCTTCTTCGGAAGCTCTCCTGAGTCTTGATTCAATTACTTCCATGGTTTCTGTTCCACGGTTTACCAAACGGTTTTTCAATTCTTCTGCCGTAGGAGGCGTTACAAAGAGTAACAGTGTATCCGGAAGCTTTTTCTTTACTTTTAAAGCTCCCTGAATCTCAATTTCCAGAATCACATCTTTTCCTGCATTTAACTGTTTCTCTACATAGGCTTTGGGTGTACCGTAATAATTTTCTACATACTGAGCATATTCAATTAATGCATCCTGTAAAATCAGCTCCTCAAATTCCTGTTTCGTATGGAAAAAATATTCTCTTCCGTGTTCTTCTCCTGGTCTCGGTGCTCTGGTGGTAGCAGAAACAGACAATGCATAATTATCATATTTCTCCATTAACCGTTTCATTAGGGTTCCCTTTCCTGCACCAGAGAATCCGGAAACTACTACTAAAATTCCTTTCTCAGCCATCGTATTCCCCTTTTGTCTCATTTTCTGAAAAAACCCCGAACCGTTTCGCTATGGTTTCCGGCTGCAAGGCAGACAGCACCAGCATATCTCCATCTGTAACCAAAACAGCCTTTGTTTTTCTTCCTTGCGTAGCGTCTACTGCTCTCCCAGACTCCTTGGCTGCCTGCACCAGACGCTTAATAGGCGCTGCATCTGGGCTTACTACTGCCACAACCTTATCCATATTTACAACGTTTCCAAATCCAATATTTAATAGTTTTGCCACAATCCTATCCTTCTTCCCTGCTTATTCAATGTTTTGAATCTGCTCTCGGATTTTTTCTATCTCTGTTTTTAAATCTATGGCAAGATTAGAAGTTTCCAAATCATTTGCCTTCGATAAAATGGTATTTGCCTCTCGGTTCATTTCCTGGGCAATAAAATCCAGCTTTCTGCCAATCCCTTCATCCTCCGTCAAAACCTGCTCCATATGATGGATATGACTTCTTAAACGAACCGTTTCCTCGTCTGTGCAAATTTTATCTGCAAATAAAATGACCTCTGCCGCAATCCGGCTTTCTTCTATCTGAGTATCCGTCAAAAGCTCTTTTACTTTTGCCTCTAACTTCTCCCTGTACTCTCTTAGAATCTCTGGTGAACGGTTCTCTACCTGCTGCACCTTTTTTTCCATACCATGCAGTTTCTCCAAAAGGTCTTGGCGAAGATGCGCACCCTCTTGGGTTCTTGTCTCTACAAACTGCAAGGCAGCCCTGCGGATGGTCTCTTCCAGAAAACTCCAAAGCTCCTTCTCGTCCTTGGTCTGTTCTTCCATGGTAAATACCTCTGGATAACGAGAAAGCTCTGCTGCACTGATTTTGCTGTCCAGATGAAAGTTCTCCCCAATCTGATGTAAATACTCCAGATACTGTCCTGCAATCTCTTGATTGTATTTCACAGAAACTCTACTCTGGGTATAATCCTCATAGGTAATGAACAAATCCACCTTTCCCCTCTGGATGTATTCCTTTAATAAGGTACGAATTGCTGCTTCAAAAACACTGAGTTTTTTTGGCATCCTCATATTAATATCCAGATAACGGTGATTTACAGATTTCATCTCCACAGTAATCTTTTTTTCTTCATCCAATAGCTCGGCTCTGCCAAAGCCGGTCATGCTTTTCATCATGTTGAAAACTCTTTCTTATGTCTTTTATTTACCATAAGGCATAAACATACATGATTATTATAATTCAATCCCCTATACCCGTCAAATACTTTTTGCCTGTGAGGAAAATTTGTGCTAAAATAAAACACAGCCCTTATTCGCAAAACATTGAAAAAAGGAGTAAATTATGGCATTTGATGGAATTACAATCGCAAATATGGTAAAAGAGTTTCAAGAAACCATTGTGGGAGGTAAAATCAATAAAATCGCCCAGCCGGAGCCAGATGAACTTTTAATTACCATAAAAAATAATAAAACCCAGTACCGGCTTTTAATTTCTGCCAGTGCATCCCTTCCCTTGATTTATTTTACAGACAAAAATAAAACCAGCCCCTTAACTGCACCAAACTTTTGTATGCTTCTTAGGAAGCATATCGGAAGCGGACGCATCACTGCTATAACCCAGCCAGAGATGGAACGCGCTATTGAATTTCGTATTGAACATCTAAATGAATTGGGAGATTTATGTTTTAAGACCCTGGTTGTGGAAATCATGGGAAAACACAGCAACATTATTTTCTTAAATGAAGAACGGATGATTTTGGACAGCATCAAGCATGTGTCCTGCAACGTGAGCTCTGTACGGGAAGTGCTTCCTGGACGGAACTACTTCCTGCCAAAAACACAAGACAAACAGAGTCCCCTTACTGTGTCTGAACAAGAATTTTTTGACACGGTTTATACCAAACCTGTTCCTGTGGCAAAAGGAATTTATAGTTCGCTTACTGGAATCAGCCCTTGTATTGCAGAGGAAATCTGTTTTCGGGCTTCCATTGACGGCAGTGCCTCCTGCCAGTCCTTAAACCAACCCGCCAAAGAGCATTTGTACCACACCTTTGCCCGAGTCATGGAAGAAGTAACCTGTGGTCAGTTCCAGCCTAATATTGTGTACACCAAAAACCAGGAGCCTGTAGAATATGGTGGCATTGCTTTAACAAAATACCAGGGATTTACAGTAAAATATTTTACCTCCATGTCCCAGGTATTAGAACAGTATTATGCAGAAAAAGATAAAATCACTCGTATCCGTCAGAAATCTTCTGACCTTAGGCGAATTGTCCAGACTGCACTGGAACGAAATCGGAAGAAATTTGACCTTCAGGCCAAACAGATGAAAGATACGGAAAAAATGGAAAAATACAAGGTCTATGGAGAATTAATCAATACCTATGGCTATAATCTGGAAAGCGGCTGTAAATCCTTTCAGGCATTGAATTACTATACGAACGAAGAGATTACTATCCCTCTAGACCCTACTATGACCCCTCAGGAAAACGCCAAGAAATATTTTGACCGTTATAACAAACTAAAACGTACCGCCCAGGCACTGGAAGAACAATTACAGGACACAAAAGAAGAAATCCAGCATCTGGAATCCATTAGCACAGCCCTTGATATTGCACTTTTAGAAAGTGATTTATCCCAAATTAAGGAAGAGCTTCAGGAATACGGGTACATTAAGAAGCATTTTACTGGAAAGAAAAAAGCCCTGGCAAAATCAAAGCCTCTGCACTATGTTTCCAGTGATGGATATGACATCTATGTGGGCAAAAACAATTACCAGAACGAAGAACTGACCTTCAAATTTGCCACTGGCAATGACTGGTGGTTCCACGCAAAAAAAATGGCAGGCTCTCATGTGATTGTAAAAAGCAAAAATGAAGAGCTGCCAGACCGCACCTTTGAAGAAGCAGGCAGACTGGCTGCCTATTATTCCAGCGGGCGTACTGCTCCAAAGGTAGAAATTGACTATATTCAGAAAAAACATGTAAAAAAACCAAATGGTTCCAAACCAGGTTTTGTGGTGTATTACACCAACTATTCCCTTATGATTGAACCCGATATTTCCGGTCTGAAACTTCTAAGTGAATGATGCCATGCATAACTGATATAAAAAGAGTTGCCACAGAAAGCAGGAATCTGAAAATATTGATACTGCTCTATGGCAACTCTTTTTTGTTCAAAGGTATATTTTTATTTTATTCTTATGACCCAGATTGTTTTTTCTTATATTCCATAGGAGACATTCCTGTGGCTTTTTTAAAGGTCGTTGAAAAGGTATTTGCTTTTTGAAAACCACATTGTTCTGCAATCTGTGCAATGGTTTCCTCGCTGAATTCCAACAACAGCTTGGCATAAGAAATCCGCAGTTTCTTTAAATACGTATGGGGCGGTTCTCCCATATATTTTTTAAAAGAAGAGATAAAATAATTTTTGGAAAGTCCTGCCATTTCTGCTAATTCTTCAATGGTAAGCTTTTCCTTATAATGCTGATTCATATAAAGTGCAACTGCAGTCATTCCCTGACGGTATTCCCACTCTTCCTGAACTACTTCTTTCGTATTTCCAAAAGCCATTCCAATAAGCTCCAGACAAATAAGCTCTGCCAGATTTTTTAATTTCCAACCTTTCATATCTTTTGAAGAACTGCTGGCATACACTTTTTAAATATGGATATGTAGAAACTAAGCTCTTGACGCATCTGCATTTTTCCACTGAATTCACGCTTACCATAAAAAGTTTTCTTCATCAGTTCTTCCATATAGCTTTTTTCTACAACAATGCTGTCATAAGATACCCCAGCTGCACGAAATCGGAAAGCATGTACCTTCTGGCTCTGCACTGGATAGACATAACCTACTTCTCCAAAGAAAACAGACCCTTCACACATGAGCATAGGGATAGGTCCATAGGGAATCAAAAACTCATATGCGTCATGGCTGTGCTGAAACGGCTCGCTTACATGCCCCTGGTCTGCCCGTATTTCTGCCAGAGAAAAGCGTTCATAATAATAATGATTGCTATTTTTCTCTAAAAAAGATTTATTCGGGTGATGTGCTGCAAGGAGCTGCTCTAATACGTTGTTCTGAACTTGCATAATTCCACCTCCTATCTCTTTTTTAAGCATATCATATAAATGAGCCTTTTGTTTTATAATTTTATCCATTTATTCCGATTTTTTCGTGATATTACGATAATACTCGTTTTTTCTCACCCATAAAAAGAACCTGCATGAAATATTTCCATACAGGTTCCAGATTTTGCAACTATTTTCTGTTAAATTCCTTTTCGATAAAGTGTATAAGAATATGCATAAGGCACAACAATCAATACGATAATCATTCCAACTATCACTAGCTGTACAATATTCTGAGGTAAAAATGCCATGGCTATCATTGCAATTCCTGCAGCAATCCACAAGAAAGCTGCCACATGGTGAGTTCGCCTCCAGTTTTCATCACTATTCAGAGTCCAAGGAGTTTTAATTCCTGTTGTGTAGCTTCGTCTTGTCTTTGGAAAATAATTTCCAATTACCACAAACAAAATTCCCAGCAAAATAGGAAGAATCCGACTAATAGGAATCTGATAACCCATTCCCCACAATAGCGCCATAGGAACCGTAACAACAGACAACACTGGAATAATCCATTTCCCCAAAGTTCTCATCATGCTTCCAATGTTTTGTCTTTTAGGATCTGTATTCATGGCAAAATGCACTAATGCATTCATCAAAATAAAAAACAACGGCATGCCAAATACTGTAAATTCCTTTGGCATATACTGTCCCACTGTGCCGTCTGAATACCATTTCGTAGGAATTTCCTGGGGCAGTTTTTTGTATACTAGCAACCCGAAAATCAGTGGCAGCACACATATAATGGTTGAAATAATAAACTCTTTACTGGTTTTCTTCATGATTTTTCCCTCCAAACTGTGATAACCATAGCATCACTTCTTCAAATACAGAAATATTAATCTCGTAAAACACAAAATTTTTGTACTTTGATTCTAGAATTAATTTTGCTTTTTTTAATTGTGACAAATGATAGGAAACGGTTGCCTGGGTCATGTCAAATTCCTTGGCAATGTCCCCCGCAGACTTTTTTCCATCTTTTAGCAGTACTAAAATCTGTCTCCTTACTGGATCTGAAAGCGCCTTAAAAGTTTCTGCAAATCCCAAATCATCCCCTCCTTTCTGTTTCTATTTAGAAATATTTCTAAATAGATAATATCATAATTGCAAATAAAAAGCAACAGCTATTTAGATTTTTTTCTAAATAGCTGTTGCCCAAGCATTCTCTGTCCTAGTCATGATAATGTCCTCGACAGGATAAAATTTCCAATATATCTTCTGTAATGCGATACACTAATCTGTTTGTATCATCAATTCTTCTGCTCCAAAAACCACTTAATTCACCTTTTAATGGTTCTGGTTTTCCAATTCCCGTAAACTTATTACGCTCCACATCTTTTAACAGTGCATTAATACGTTTTAACGTTTTTTTATCTTGCGTTTGCCAATACAGGTAATCTTCCCATGCTTCGTCAAACCATATTTTTCTCATTCATCCTCTGCCTCAATCAACTCATGCTCAATACCTTTTCCAGCATTTAAAGCATTTACCCCTCGTTGCAAATGCGCCAAATTACTTTCTGAATAAAAAGGGTCCACAGAAACTTCAAATGGTATCCGTTTTTCTCTTCCAACTTTTTTTGCAAAAATCGTAAACGCTGCACTCATAGAAAGCCCTAACTCTGAGCAAGCTTCCTCCATTTTCTTCTTCACATCCGCATCCAAACGAAAATTTACATTTACTGCCTGTGCCATATATAACACCCCTTTCTCTATGAACAGTATACGCAAATATAAAGAAAAATGCAAGTATTTTTCTTTATATCCACATCATAAGCGCAAAGCAAAATATTCCACTGTAATAAAGACTCAACGCTGTATAATCGACTGGCTTGGATAGTTTTTTAAAAAATCCTTTACCCACCATCATATCTGAAATGCTAAACAATACAGCTCCAATCGCTGCAAAAAGATATTCTCGTCCCAACTGTCTCGGCAATGTCACGGCTATGGAAGTCATTCCCATAAGAACCCCTGGATATAAAGTCATGAGATACAGCTTTGGATTTTTCTTTCCCTGATGTAATTCTTTACGAAACAAAAAAAGCGCAAGCCCCCAAAGTAGCACCCATAAAACCAAGGACTTCCAATTCAAAGCAGCCTTTCTCAAAAACCAGAAAATTAAAACCCCATGCCCTATTCCAAAGACTGCCATTCCTGCTAAAAACTGTACTTCTAAAAGAGCATCTGCCAAAAGGAATAACATCAATGCTGCCAAAAGCCATATTTTTTCCATTCCCTGTAGGTTTCCCATAATCCTAATTCCTAAAACACCCGTACACACTACTATCCAGGTGCAAAGACATTTCGGAATAATATTCCAGGGCTTTTTCTCCCATTCTTTTAATTTAAAATGCATACTCATACATCCAAGCATCACAGGAATACATATGACGCACCATAGCCATAGTTTCATAATCTTCACCTCTAAAATTCTTCTTTATGCCTCTCAAAAAATTCTTGATACATTTTTACATTTTCAAGCGCTGTCCAGGATTTTACATCCACGGGGTTTTCATCTAAATCATAGATTTTTGCCCCTGTAATTGCCAGAAGGAAAGGAGAATGGGTGGATATAACAAACTGACATCCAAAAAATCGAGTAGAATCCTCAATAAACTTAGCAAGCTCTATCTGTTTTTGCGGAGAAAGGCTGTTTTCCGGCTCATCTAAAATATAAAGCCCATCCTCCTCAATTTGTTCATTAAAATAACGGTACGCACTCTCTCCATTGGAGTATTCCCGCACATTATCCATCAGAGACTTCCGTACAAACTGAGACTGTGTACTCCTCCTGGATAAATTAACCTGCTTTAATCTGTCATAATCTGCCATAGAACGAAATTTAAAATCCGAATACTTTGCATCCAAATATTCCTGAAACAATTCCTCCCGTTTTATATCAATTCCCTGATTTAATTGTCGGATATTCAGCATGTAATCAAACACATCATCACTGGTGATAATTTTGATTTCTCTTGGACGATGTATACCATACTCCACCTCACACAAAGCCAGATAATCTCCATAAAAATTGCTTTTATTATACAAAGCCTCTCTCTGAGCCTCTATTTTTTCTGCAACGACATTCAAAGCTGTAGATTTCCCAGAACCATTTCCACCATAAAGAATAGTAATGGGTTCAAAATCAATCTGCCGGAAATGATGTTTCGTTAAAATCTGAAATGGATAGAACGAATCATAGCAGTTTCTTTTGATACTCATGGCAAAATCCCATTCCATATCTTCATCAGGAAACCGAAAACATTGAATATATTTCTGTTCCATAGCCCTTTCTCCCTTTTGTAATTCCTTATTTTATCTTATAGATTTCCTCCATGTTGTCTAATTCTTCCGCCAGACGTTCTTCAAAAGACGTCTCATCTTTTTTAAGCTCCATCAAATCAAACTCACCGTAATAGACCTCTTCAATCTCTGCTGTTTTTCCCAGGAGCATGCGGTCAAAATTTTCTTTTTCTGAGGATATATGTGGCTTGATATACCGTGTCCATGGATTATCATAATAATAAAAACATACCACGTTATGTGTCTTTCCATCCTTTTCTACTGATATAGGATTGATACCTACTGTACCACCAAAATCATCTCCTGTATATTCCACATACAGATTTCCATTTTCTTCTTTTAACGAAAAAATACTGCTGTCATATGGAATATACAGGTCCGGCAATACCAGTCCCGTATAAACGCCTGCCATGATTCCAAAAGTTGCAAGAGCAGATAAAACTCCTATTTTCACCTTCTTAGTCAGCCATTTCCCTTTCCATTTTTTCACCACGGTTTGATCTAGTTTCCAGACATTTCCATGAACCGGTAATACAACATTTTTTTTCATTATTTCCGCTTCTTTTCTACAATCCTCACAAGTAAAAAGATGCTCTTCTACAAACTCTTTTGTCTCCTCACTTACTGCCTCATCTACATAAAGTGGAAGTAGATCTCTGATAATTTCACAACTAATTTCTTTCATGCTCTAAACCCTCCATATACGCTACAATCTGTTTTTTCCCTCGGTAAAAAGTGACTCTAGCCCAACCAGCGCTTTTTCCGAAAATAGCGCCAATCTTCTCAAATGGCAGTTCCCCAAAAACCCTAAGATTAAACACTTCTTTATAGGGCTCTTCCATTTGGTGAAGAAATTTGTGAATTAAAAAAGCAGTTTCTTCATCTGCCAGACGTTCTTCTATACCGTTAGATCCGTCTGTACAATTTTCCGGCAGTTCATATTCCACGTAATGTTTTTGTCGTCTGCAATGAGTATAAAAACTATTTTTTGCAATGGTAAAAAGCCAGGCCCTGATATCCTTCTTTCCATCATAAGAATCAATGGCTTTCAACGCTTTCGTAAAAGTTTCCTGTGCAATCTCCTCTGCAAGATTTGCTTCTGCTGTCAAACTCCTTACATACAAAAACACTTCCTTAAAATACGCCCTGTAGAGTTGTTCAAAATCCACGCTTCCTTCACCCCCTTTCACTTTAATAACGCATCAGGGTTTAAAACGTTACAATCTTTTTTATATTTCTAAAACGATTTTCAACCTTCCCTCTTCATATTCTGCGTAAAGTCTGCCTCCTATTCTCTCTGTAAGAGTTTTTGCAATGGATAGCCCAAGTCCTGTTGTATTTTTTCCCGTTTTCACTGTATAAAAGCGGTCAAATAATCGTTCCAACATAACAGGTGTTAATTCTTCTGATATGTTGGAAAAAGTAAAAATTCCAGCCTGATTTAAAGTCACTTTAAAATCTCCATTGCTGTATTTTAGAGCATTATAAATAATATTATCCAGCACTCTTCGTAATGCTGTTTCTTCCAAAATTCTTCGTATCTTTTCTTCTGGAATCTGAATTTCCGGCTCTATTTTTCTGGAAACAAAAGCACCATAACAGCCCAGTAATGCCTCTTCCAGAACCTGATTTAACACCACTTCGTTTTTCTCCTTTTCCTCTTCTGTAACAATCACAGAATATTGAAAAAGTTCTTCTGTAAAACCTTTTAAAGCATCTGTACGATTGCGAATCTGTTTTAAGGATTGCCCAACTTCTTCTGATACTTCTTCCCCTTCCAAAAGTTCCAAATATCCATAAATAGCGGTCAACGGAGTCCGCAAATCATGAGAAATATTGGTAATTGCCTCCTTTAACTCTCGGTCTCCCTGAAGATATTTCAGCCGTTGTTTTCGTAGTTCTCTCAGCTCTTCATTCATTTGCGCTGCGAGTTTTCTAACATACATATCTCCTGAAGAGAGATAAATCAAATGATTGGTATCCTCTTGCATACGTTCCCTAAATTCTGCACATAGTTCTCCCAGACTTCTGTGAAGAGTAAATAGTTTCCCACATAAAAGAAAAATAAAAAGCAAAAAAATTATACACAAAATCCAGGGAATCATCTTCCTTATCTCCTATTTCATATCTTTTCTTTTAAATATCAAAATTCCTGTTCCAGTTGTAAAAAGAAGCACACCTGTGGAACAAAACATCATTTCTGGCGGAGCAGTAAGAAAGTCCAGATTAGAAATCTGACTGGTCTGTCCCGTAAGATTCACATTATGAAGAACGAGCAGTACCTGGCGCCTCACCCCTCCAATATATCTGGGGTTTTGCTTCTCTTCTATTTGTGTTGGCACTCCATATTCATTTACTGCAACATAATCATACGCTGTCTTGTCCTCTTGAAGTCTGGACTCCAACAGAGAAGAAAACACGGTCATAAGAAGAAACAAAACAAGACATGCCACTGCACAAACGGCTCTTTCCTGAATCACCATGACTACCATAACAAACAGACTTGTAAATGCAGCAATTACAAGAAAGCAAGCTGCTGTCAAAAGCAAAATCTTCCCTATTGTTCTCTCAAACATGCCGAATAAAGGAATTCCCATAACAACAGTCACTCCCATGGCAGCAGTCAAAATCATAAGGATTCCCGATATACAGACCATCCATCCAGAAAGGTATATCTGCACTCTCTTATATCCTGCGCTAATCTTATTCCGAATGGTTCCATTACTAAAATCAGCCCCCAAAAACAGACTGACAAAAATAGCACTAATAAGCCCCATAAGAGGAACATTGCAAAAAAACACTTCATCTAGTGGTTTTGGCTCCTGATAGAGTTCTAAAGAATGATAATCTCCAAAAACAGTCACCAGACAGATAAGAATCCCTGCTATAAAACAACTCCAAAAACTTTTGTTTTTCCACAGTCTTGCAAAATCCGTTGATAGAAGGTTATACATGTTTTTCACCTCCTATCAGATTCATGTAATAATTTTCCAGGCTCTCATCCTGTTCCTTTACGGAGAAAATCTCGCATCCGTTTTCCAAAAGTTCCCCAGCAAGTTTTGATATGCTGATTTTTCCATAAATCTCTGCTTCCGTCTCAGAAGAAATACGGTATTCGATTCCTTCTGCATCTAAAATTCTGCAGAGGACTTTCGTATCTGTAACAGAAAAATGAATGGATTTCTGACAGGTTTTTTCCAGTTCTTTTGCACTGATTTCTTTTAGAACCATTCCCTGGTCAATAAACCCAAAACAGGTAGCTACTTTTGCCAATTCACCTAAAATATGGCTGGAAATCAACACTGTAATTTGCTGCTGCTGGTTTAATTTCAAAATCAATTCTCTGATCTCCACAATCCCCTGAGGGTCTAATCCATTCGTAGGTTCATCCAGTACCAGAAAGTCCGGATTCCCACAAAGTGCCATAGCAATTCCCAATCTTTGTTTCATGCCCAAAGAAAAATTTTTCACCTTTTTCTTGCCTGTATTTGCCAGACCTACTTGTTCCAGTAATTCCCCAATTCCCTGAAAAGACGGTAGCCCAAGCATTCGATACTGCATTTTCAGATTTTCCTTTGCTGTCATATCCATATACAGGGAAGGCGTTTCAATCACTGCTCCCATACGCCGACGCATTTTGCTCATCCCTGGGTCTGTATGTGGTACTCCGTACAGGGTGTAACTACCGGAATCTGGTTTTTGTAATCCTGTCATAATACGAATCATGGTCGTTTTTCCAGCCCCGTTTTTTCCTACAAATCCATAAATTGCCCCTTTTGGAATATGCATGGAACACCTATTCAATGCTTTTAAGCTCTTATACTGTTTGCAGAGTTTTTCTGCAATAAAACAATATTCCATTGTTCTTCTGCCTCCTTTATGTTTGATACCTTCATTCTACAGGCAGACCGTAAAGATTCTGGTAAAGAAAATAGTAAAGATTCGGTCTAATTTTCCGATTTTTCACACATCAGTCGGAAACCGATTCCCCAGACAGCTTCTATATACTCTCTCCCTCCTGCACTTCCTAATTTTTTACGCAGATTGCTGATATGTTGTTTTAAAGAGCTATCTGTACAATCCGGCGTATCCTGGGAAATCTCTTCTAAAATCACAGATTTTGCAATCACCTGTTCTGGATTCTGTACCAGAAATTTCAGAATTGCATACTCCGTTCTGGTGAGTTTTATTTCTTGTTTTTCCATCCAAACTTGATGGGTATCTGTGTTTATTTGCAAATCTCCTGCCTCCAGCCAATGTTCTTTTCTTGGCTGTTCCTGCTTTCGTAGCTGCACTGCTATTCTTGCCAGTAATTCCTTCATCTCAAAGGGTTTTGTTATATAATCAGCTGCCCCTTTCAAAAGCAGTTGAACCTTGTCATCTACTCCTGTCTTTGCACTTACTACAATCACTGGAATTTCTTGTATTTTGGGCAAAAGCTCCTCTCCTGACAAACCAGGAAGCATCAAATCCAAAAGAATGACATCTGGTGTTTCATGCGCAAGGAGATAAACTGCCTCTGTTCCTGAATAGGCCCGAAGGACTTCATATCCCTCTCTTTTTAATGTTTTTTCTAAAATATTGCCTATGTGCTGATCATCTTCGATTACTGCAATGGTTTTCATACATGCTCCTTAATCTTTATCAAAATCTCCGTTAAAAACTCCGTTTCATCCTGTATGACCAAATCATTCATTCCCATTTCATAGGCATAACCTTCCAGTTCCAAATGATGCTCTTTTGCATACTGTAACATTTTTTCATACATCAAGGGAATTCCTTCCCAGGCTCCTTTTACACAACCGCACAAATATTCCCCTTGAGGTCTTAGAAAAATGTCTTTTCTTTTTCTACTATCCAGTGCAATGGTAAAAAAACCTTCATAACCTTCCCATTCCTCTTTTTTTACTTTTTCTAGAGAAATATAGCTTCCAATTCCTACTCTGCACTGCTCCATTCCCCAGGTTTCTTTTGCATAAGAAAAAGCCATAGCCATATCCTCTTCTTGGGATAAAAAGGGAATTCTAAGTAGTTTTTCCTGTTTACATCTTTTCATATAAATTCCCTTTTCCAGCTCTTCTCCACTTAACAAAAGGTCTGCTTTTTTTCGTTCTAACAATTGTTTTGTCTGTTTTAAACAATCTATTTTCTGTTGAATTTCCTGGATTTTTTCCTCTGCAATTTTCAAGAAATCCTCTGGATTAGGATGATGAATATAGGCTTTTATTTCCTCGATACTCATATTTAAGTCTTTAAACATACGAATATATTCAAATTCCAGACTCTGAGAACTGTCATAATAACGGTATCCATTTTCTCCTTTTGTACCAGGAGAAAACAACCCAATGGAATCATAATAATGCAGTGTCCTTTTATTCACTCCATGAAGTTTAGCGAATTGTGCTGTCGTTAGCTTTACATTTTTTACATTCAATTTTCTCTCCTCCCCAGTTGCCAAAAAGCTACGGCGCTAGCTGCTGCTACATTTAGAGAGTCTACTCCATGAGACATAGGAATTTTCACAGTATAATCACAATCAGCAATGGTTTTCCCAGCTAGACCATCTCCTTCTGTTCCAAGAATCACAGCCAGCTTCTCTTCTCTTTTCAACCTTTCATCATCAATACTCACCGACTCTTCACATAAAGCCATTGCAGCTGTACGAAATCCTAATTTTTTTAAAAGCTCCAAACCTTCCTCTGGCCATGAAAGTTGTTTGGGAACTTTTGTCCAAGGTATTTGAAATACGGTTCCCATACTCACTCTGGCTGCGCGACGGTAGAGCGGATCACTGCACCCTCTGGTAAGAAGTACTGCGTCCATATGCAGGGCTGCCGCAGAACGAAAAATAGCTCCCACATTCGTAGGATTTACCACTTCTTCCAAAACTGCAATCCTTTTTGCTCCCATACAAATTTCTTCCATAGAAGGAAGTGGCGGGCGGCGCATAGCGCACAGCATTCCTCTTGTAAGAGGGAAACCCGTAAGTCCGCATAAGAGAGAATAGGAGCCTGTGTAAACAGGAATCGAACCACATCGTTTCAATATTTCTTTTGCCTCATTTTCTATTTGCTTATCCTCCACCAAAGCAGAAATAGGCACACACCCTGCATCTAATGCCCGTGCAATCACCTTGGGACTCTCCGCAATAAAAATCCCTTCTTCGGGCTCATAATATCTCAAAAGCTGAACCTCTGAAAGTCTGGCAT
>ENA-ORMO01001858-ORMO01001858.1-human-gut-metagenome-genome-assembly--contig:-NODE-1858-length-19870-cov-2.634519_pt1 | contig 19870 bp, 16 predicted proteins | sample MGYA00242106_ERZ509001 | MGnify/ENA primary metagenome ERZ509001 (study PRJEB26280, sample SAMEA2338736) | human gut metagenome | biome: human gut; feature: human-associated habitat; material: faeces... | reverse complement strand
AAAAAGCCGCAGAAAAGCTAACAAATAATTAGCAATTACATAAGTATCAAAAAAAAACAAACTAGATAATACAAACCACACAGCCGGGGCGGCAACCTCGCCCCGGCTATTCTAAAAAATACAACATTAAGGAGAGTCCGGATGAATAAGAAAATTACGAAAATAATGATTGCAATAATGTTTTTAGCCGGTTTGTCCTTGCTGCTGTATCCATTAGTATCCAATGAATGGAACTCTTACAGGCAGGAACGACTTATCAGCAATTACGATTCCAATGTTTCCAAGATGGAGGCGGAGGGTAAGATTGATTATGATAGTGAGTGGAATGCCGCAAATGCTTATAATGAGGCACTGCTTCCAAGCATCCTTCCCGATTCCTTTGCAGTGGCAGAGGCAGCCAAAGAGGAGGATAAAGGATATATGTCCAGCCTGAACTTAAATGGTGATGGTATGATGGGATATGTAGAGATTCCAAAGATTGATGTAAAAGTACCGGTTTTCCATACCACAGAGGAAGAGGTACTTCAGAAAGCAGCAGGCCATCTGGAGGGGAGTTCTCTTCCGGTAGGAGGTCCAAGTACACATGCTGTTATTTCTGCACACAGGGGACTGCCCAGTGCAACACTTTTTACTGACTTAGACAAATTGGAGGAAGGAGACCACTTTCTTTTACGCATATTAGATGATATACTCTGTTATAAGGTGGATAAAATTTCTGTTGTAGAACCTACCAAGACCGATGGTCTTGCAGTAGAAGAAGGCCAGGACCTTGTAACATTGCTTACCTGTACTCCTTATGGAGTAAACAGCCAGAGACTTCTGGTAAGAGGCCACAGAGTGCCATATGAAGAAGCCGAGATGGAAGAAGTTCCCAAGGGACTGCTTACCGGGGCAAGTCTTCATACCAGCTATCTGCTCTGGGTAATTGTAGGATTATCCGTGACAGGAATCTTTATCCTGGGTCTGTATCTGTATGAGAAGAAGAAAAAAGAGGATTAGACATGAAACGTAAGATAGCAAATGTTCTGTTTGGATTATTGTTTCTCATAGGATTTGGAATTTTGGTATATCCTACGGTGTCGGATCAGTGGAATACTTACCGGCAGAGCCGTCTGATTTCGAATTACGAAACAACGGTAGAAAATTTGACAGAAGAAGATTTCTCAGATGAATGGCAAAAAGCCATTGCCTTTGACCAGGCGTTGGTTAGAAATGACCTCTACGGAGATGTGTTCGGAGAGGATGACGGGGAACTGGAGAGCACCGAATACTGGAAAGTATTAAATGTAGCAAATGACGGTGTTATGGGATATCTCTCCATTCCGAAGATTAATGTGAAGCATGCGATTTACCACGGGACAGGTGATAAGGTGCTCCAGACGGGTATCGGTCACTTAAACGGCACCAAACTTCCCATAGGAGGGGAGAGTACCCACAGTGTTCTGGCTGCTCACAGAGGATTGCCCAGTGCCAGGCTGTTTACAGACCTGGATCAGATAAAAAAAGGTGATATGTTTTATGTCCATGTTCTGGATGAGATACTTGCCTACCAGGTGGATCAGATTCTGGATATGGTGGACAAAGACGATCACGAGACATTGGAAGCAGCACTGCAGATTGAAGAGGGAAAAGACCAGGTGACCCTGTTCACCTGCACACCATATGGTGTAAACTCCCACCGCCTGCTGGTGAGAGGAACCAGAGTTCCTTACAATGGCGAGGAGGAAGCAGAAACTTCAGTTGCAGAGTCCATGCTCAAGACAGTTCAGAATTACTACATGCTGTATCTGATTCTGGGATTATCAATTACATTCTTGATTATATTGTTCATGAGATTTTTGTTCAAAGCAAAGTACAAGAAAGACAAGAACGAAAAATAAATTTTTGAAGGAGGGTACGATGTGAAAATGAGAAAAAGAATAAAAAAGGGAAGCACATGGTTCCTGGCTCTGACAGTTTTCATGTCCGCCATGGTGATTTCAGATGTTAATGCAGCCAATGGAATCGAGGTTGACAGGGAATGCTCCATTATGTTTGAACTGGGTGGAGACTTATACGAAGAAAATGCAGAATTTGCAGAACTGAAAGAATTGCCGGTGCCTGTGAAGCTTTATAGAGTAGCAGACGTGACGGTATCCGGTGCATACCAGACACTGGATGCATACAAAGCTCTGGATCTTGAACATATTGATTCCGGGACTACGGCAGTCCAGTGGGAAGAAATGGCGAAACAGGCGACAGATATCATTGCGGAGTCTGAGAAAACACCGGAAACAGCCATCCAGCCTGATGACGAGGTGGAGCTGGTAAATGGCAGGGGAACGGCCGGACAATTGGAAACCGGCATGTATCTGGTAGCTGCTCAGGAAGTCCTTTCCCCGGAGTATGCATACCGCTTTACCCCGTTTTTGCTTTCTCTTCCAAATCATTATTATTACAGCAATGAAGAGAAAAACGATGACTGGGTGTATGATGTCACAACCAGCCTGAAGCCGGAGAAGGAAAAACGGCTTGGAAGTATTGTGATCAACAAAAGCCTGACATCTTTCAATGAAACTCTTGGAAATGCGACCTTTGTTTTCCAGGTGGAAGCAGTGAAAGATGGAGAAAAGGTTTACAGTGATGTGGTTTCCCTGGTGTTTGACGGACCGGGAAGCAAGAGCCTGACCATCCAGGGAATCTCTGCAGGTGCTGAAGTGACGGTTACTGAGATTTACAGTGGTGCCAGCTACGAATTGACCTCAGAACAGGTGCAGCATGTGACGGTTGTGGCGGATTCAGAGGATGCAGATGGAAATGTTGTGGTGGATGAAAAGAACCAGGCAGGATTTGTGAACCAATATAATAATAAACTCAATGGCGGTGCAAGTGTGGTGAACCATTTCGAGAGAGATCAGGATCAGTGGAAGTGGACAAAGTACAACGACAATACAGAAACACAGAAGTAGGAGGTAGGATGCGATGAAAAAGACTTTTATGAAAAAACGCCTGTGTCTGGCAGCAGCGGCGCTTACCCTTACAGCAGGTGTTTCTGCAGGAAGTGCCATGGCATATTTTACTACGTATGCCACAGCAGCCGGAAGTGCACAGATAAGCCTTGGCTCTACGACCATTACTCCACATGATGAAGTAAAAGCCATGGAGAAACACATTGCTGTGGAGAATACTGGTGATTTTGACTGTTTTGTCAGAGTGAAAGTGCTGGCAGGCGATAAGTATAAGGACGGACTGGAATTTAGCAAGGACTCTGAAGGGCTTTGGAGCTATGGAGAAGACGGATATTATTATTATTCTGAGATTCTTCCGGCTAAAAAAGGCGAAAAAAGCGTTTCCAGTACTTTTACAATCAAGATTAACGACATGGGCAGCGAAGATGATTTCAATGTAATTGTTGTCCAGGAGTGTACGCCTGTTATTTATGATCAGGATGGAAATGCACAAAGTCCGGACTGGAACAGAGTGATAAAGCAAGGTGAGAAGGAGGCTGGTGAGTCATGAAGAAGAAAAACAGGATTTTTTCGGCCCGTACACTGATCCTTCTTTCCGCATCTGCCCTCCTGCTGGTGGGAAGTACTGTAGGAAGTACCAGAGCAACTTTAAATTATACCAGTAAAGAGTACCGGGCAAAGTTAAATGTTTCTGAGATCGGGGTAAGCCTGAATGAGAATGGAACAGTAGTTGCTACAGATGATGGTACCAAGGGAGCATTGCTGGGACATTTGGAAAGTGAGAAGATTGTTCCGGGCAAGCCATATACAGAAGAATTGGGTGTGACAAACAGTGGTGTCATTGATTCTTATGTAAGAGTGATTCTTACGAAGAGCTGGACAAAAGACGGAAAGGATATAAAGGACAGAAATCTTTCTCCAGATTTGATTCAGCTGGAGTTTGCCAGGGGAAGCGGCTGGTTTGTGGATAAAGATGCTTCTACAAAAGAAAGGACGGTTCTTTATTATAGTAAGCCTCTGGGGAAGGGTGATACAACAAATCCTCTTTCCGAGAATCTGGTGATTGACAGTTCCATCGGAGCAGAAGTAGAGTCATCGAAGCAGACAGATGCAAATGGCAATGTAATCGTAAAGCACACATATAAATATGATGGTTATCAGTTTAATCTGGAAGCGGAAGTTGATGCCGTACAGAAGAATAATGCAGTTGCTGCTATTAAGAGTGCCTGGGGTGTTGATGTATCGTTGAATGGCGATACGATCAGTATGGCAGGGGGGGAATTACAATAGGAGGTACAAGAACATGAAAAAGAGTATTTTGTGCCTTGTCATGGCAGCTGTTATGACTGTGGGCACTTCCATAGGTGTATGTGCGGAGCCGAGTACTATCAAGCAGGTAGTTGAGTTTGATGGAAAGAAGATGACCGGCCTAGACTCGGAGCAAATCGCACAAAGCCAGAGTAATCTTCTTCCGGGTGACAGTATGGAGCTGGCGGTGGATATCAAGAATTCCAGCGATACAGAGACCGACTGGTACATGAGGAATGAAATTATCAAGACTTTGGAAGAAGTGAGTGGAAAAGGTGGGGCATATGGATATTATCTGACCTATGTGAGCCACAAAGATAAGAAGGATACAGAAACGGTTATTTTTGACAGTGATGTGGTAGGTGGTGAAGGCTCCCAGGAGGGTGGTGTGGGCCTGAAACAGGCTACCAATGCTCTGGATTCAGAAGATTATCTCTATCTGGAGAGGCTCAAACCGGGAGAGACCGGTACCGTGCATCTGACGGTGAAGCTGGATGGTGAAACACAGGGTAATGATTATCAGGGAACGGATGCGGAGCTGGCTCTTCAGTTTGCGGTTGAAAAGGTAGAGGCGGAAGTCAAGTACCAGCCGGGAGAAACGGTTAAGAAAACAGAAATCCGTACTGGTGCCACAACACCGAAAACCGGTGATCCGACAAAGGTTATTGCTGTTTCAGCACTGGCTCTGGTAAGTGGACTGGTTCTTTTGTATTTTGGCATTACTTCGGTGAAGAAGAAAGATAAAGACAAGAAGGGAGAGCAGTAGTATGAAGAAAATGTGTAAATTTTTGACTGCATTGTTGATGCTGGCACTGCTCACAGGTCTTTGTCCGACATCCGTTTTTGCAGAAGAATATACGTATAAAGTTACTTTATATGCAGGAAATCAGGGTGAATTAAATGAACAGGCTGTCAGTGTGAAGGCAGGTTCCGGAAGTTCACCGGAGGTGATTTATGGCAAAGACAAAATCGTCATTGATAAGTTAAAAGCACAGGACAGGGTTTCTTTTCATTATCAGGAAGGTGTAACGATCAAAGACAGTGAAGAGGCCGGAAAGTATTATGTTCAGGGTATCCGCCGGAGCGGCCGTGATAATGATGATTCTACAGTGACAGAATTATCATTTGCTGTGGAAGAGGATGCAGATTATGTTGTTGCATATGGTATTAAGGGTGATATGGTTGGATATACCATAGATTATGTGAAGAGAGGAACAAGTGAAAAACTGATTCCAAGCAGAACGTATTATGCAAAATCAGGTGATAAGGTTGTTGTCTCTGCTCCAAATATCGATGGGTATGTGCCAAATGCATACGCACAGACCATGACGGTAACTTCTGAACGGAATCATTTTACATTTGAGTACCGGGAAGGTGAAGTTCAAATTGTTCAATTGCCGGGCGAAACAATCACAACGATTGTGACACGTCCAGGTACGGCAGGTGGCACAGGAACCGGCACTGGTACGGGTGCTGGAACTGGAACTGGCACAGGAACCGGCACTGGTACAGGAGTTGGAACAGGAACAGGTTCCGGAGCAACAGGTGCAGGTGCCGGAGCCGCCGGTGCAGGTGCCGGAACAGCCGGTGAAGGTACCGGAGCAGCTGGTGAGGATGCCGGAGCGGCAGAAGGAACTACGGTCACAGATGGCGAGGAGGACACCACAACTGTTGAAGATGAAGAAGTACCTCAGGATTTAGTTGATTTGGATGATGAAGAAGCACCTAAGGCAAATATAGAGCTGGACAGGGAAGAAGTGAAGAAAGGCTTCCCGGTGGCAGCAGGTATTGCTGTTTCTGTAGCAGCCGTAGCAGCTTTAGCAGGAATGATTATCTTCTTGAGGAGACATAGACATTAAAAAATAAGCCGAATGAAGAGGAAATCAAAATTGAGCAGAAGAAAACATAAAAAAAACCCAGTGGCTGTGTTATGCAGTACACTGGGTACTGCTATGTTAGTGGTTTTAGTGTTGCTTTGTCTGCCCCTTACTGTTCCAAGAATGGCGGGGTACGAGCTGTACACTGTAATCAGCGGCAGTATGGAGCCTGAGATTCCTGTAGGAAGTCTGGTATATATTCAGGGGGCAGCACCGGAAGATATGCAGGAAGATGATATTATTGCTTTTTACGGAGAAAAAGATTCCAATGCGATTATCACGCACCGCATTGTAGAAAACCGTGTGGTCATGGGTGAATTTATCACCAAAGGTGACGCAAACAAGACAAAAGATATGAACCCCATCCCGTATGAGAATTTTATCGGAAAAGTCACTTTGTCTGTTCCCGTGCTTGGGCATCTTGCCCAGCTCATCACAAGTTTTCATGGAAAACTGGCCGCAGCAGGATTTATTCTTGTTGCCCTGGTCTTACAGCTTATTGCAGTTGCAATAGATAAGATGAGCGAAAAGAAACATTCAAGAAAATGATAAGAAACCGCATTTGCACATGAAAATGACATATGTGCTGGTGCGGTTTTTGTTAAAATGAGGCTACATGAGGCGGGAAAAGTTTCACTGGAAACCATGTTTAAAATCTAAAAAGATTATGAAAAACACTAGAAAACATTGAAAAATAAATGTTTTTTGGTATTATAATAGTAAACGTAAATACTACTTCAATATATTTTCGGTTGAAATAATATTTTGTAATTCATAGTCGGCAGTTTTGGAACACAAATAGGTGGGATGTAGGAGAAAAGCTGTATTTGGCCTACTAATTTATGCGTTAAATAGGCCAAAACAAGAAATTCGTGTGTTTCCAACCTACTTTTTTTAAAGCAAAATAGGCTGAAAAACGACATCTGGTGTATTCCACCTACTTTAGAAGAGATAAAGGTAGGCCAAGACTAAGAATCCATAGAATCACACCTATTTGGAGCTCTAAAAAGTAGGTTGTAAAAGCTGTTTTTGCGAAAGACACCTATTTGGTGCTGCTAAAAGTAGGCTGTAGGAGCTGATTTAGTGAAAATCCACCTATTGGGATGCCGGTGAAGCAGGTCACAGAATCTGATTTTACAAAATCCACCTATTGGGATTACAAAAAAAGCAGGTCTGAAGCTTTCAGACAAAATGCTATCTTACATCAAGATAAGATTTTCAAAAGTACAGAAGAGAACGATACATAACAGAATAAGAAAGGAAAGCCTATGGCGGATAAAGTGAAACCGGATGTACTTTTGAAAGATTTTTGGCGTTCCAATGAGCGGTTCGCAGACTTGTTCAATGCAGTGATGTTCCAGGGGGAAGAAGTGCTGAGGCCGGAAGAGCTTCAGGAGATGGATACCGATGTATCGGGGATTATTCAGTTGAAAGATCAAGCAGAATCTTTAGTGAGGATACGTGATGTGGTGAAGAAGATGGCATTTGGTGTGGAGTTCGTAGTCTTTGGCATAGAATCCCAGCAGAATATCCATTATGCAATGCCCCTGCGGGCAATGCTGTACGATGGGATGGGCCTCTGTGCCTGAAAGATATGATGGTGGAGATGCCGGAAGAAATCAGGAAGATCTTCTCAGATTATAAGATGAACCTGGTGCAGGTGCAGGACAGCGGCCAGTACATCTTCCACAACGAAGATGTGCGTCTGGTGTTCGAACTCTCCCGTGAATTTTTCCAGGGAGACTTAGAAAAAATAAAAGAGAAATACAAAAATCAGGATATCAAACAGGAACTGCTCATGGTGATTGGAAAAATCATAGACTCCTCAGAACTGATGCATTGGAAACAGGAAGGGAAGGTGGAAAACGTGTGTACAGCGGTAAAGAAATGGGAAAAAGAGTGGTACGAAAATGGACTGGAGCATGGCCGAGAGGAAGGCCGTAAAACTGGCATTACAGATATGGTATCTGCGATGTGGAAGTATGGCATAGAGCGGAATCAGATTCTCCAGATGCTCTGCGGTCAGTTTGCGATTAGTGAAGAGGAAGCAGAACAATATCTGAACCAGGAGAAGTAAGCCTGTATTCACTAGGGCTGTTATGATAGTAAATTCCGGCATACTTTAGTGTATCCCGGATGTCTGAAAATAGAAAAATAGGTGGGATGTAGGAGAAAAGCTGTATTTGGCCTACTTTTTTATAGTTCAAGTAGGCCAAAACAAGAAGTTTGTTTGTTTCCACCTACATTTTCCTATCCCAAATAGGTTGAATATCTTTATTTTCTGTATTCCACTTACTTTACAAGAGATGAAAGTAGGTCATAGTTAAGAATTTATAGTTTTCCACCTATTTGGGACTGTTAAAGGTAGGCTGAGAAAGCTGTTTTTGTAGAACCCACCTATTTAGAGTAATAAAAAGTAGGCCAACGAAGCTGATTCTGCAAATTCGGCTTATTCGAGCCAAGGAAAGGTAAATCAGGAAATTTCCAGGGATTTAAAAGCAAATCTAATTTATGGAGTCTTTATTCATTTCAATAACTCTTTGAAGATAATTCAAAGTTTCGTCTTTAGTTTCTAACATTTCCATTTCATCCAAAGAAGAGGCGAAATCATAGAAAGAAGACAAAAGGTTTTGTTCTTTCAAAAGAATATAGGTAAGCATAGAAGTTTGTCCGGAAAACATCAGGTATCCGTAATTCACGGTGACTGCTAAATGTAGATTCAACGGGAATTTTTCCAGGGAACCTTTCAAGAGCCGGATGTTGTTGGAGTTATTTACCTGGTCATAGAATTTTTTCAGCAGCTTGATGCGGTCTTCGTATTCAAAGGGGCTGTACAAAGCATCTGGGATTTCATGAAGCCGCCCTGTCATAAGAAAACGCAGGACACCTTCTCTGGTGAAATACATATGGCTGCTGCTTTTGGTCAGGGATTCTATGTATAGAGGCAATTCCTGCATGAGAGTATTTTTCTGAGGCAGGGAATCCGGTATGTATTTGTTGAGTAAATCTTTTGTAAAACAAGGGATAAGGCAGGGTTCTGCACTTAAACCGTAAGAAGTAGAAGCCTCCTTGTAAATAATAGAAAAATTTTTCAAGTGAAAATTCAGAATAGAATGAAAACTGGAAGTAAGAGGTTCTGTATTTTTCATAATATCCTGAAAACGATTCTCAAACAAATGAAGGGTTTCTTTGTCTTTGATCATGACCCCTTCTTTTAGATTGCTGGAACACAAAATTGCCGCAGAATCTGTCAAAAACATACATGGAAGAAAATTCAGATTATTAAAATGAGAATTTACATTGTCATAATAATAATATGGTTCGTAAGTCACAGGTTTCTCATACAAAGAAATAATTTTCTTCAAACATTGTATGTTGTAATTTTGCTGAGAACGGATATAACCCTTTCTGTTATTTACACAGATAATATGCTGAATGTGTAGTGTGCTTTTTGTATAAGGCAGCATAGCAGACAGATTGATTCCTTCCAGGTGCTCTGGCTGGGCCAGAATGAAAAGATGGCCGTCAGGTTTAGAAAGAAGTTCAGTGACCATCTGATGGATACAGGAATTAATCTGAATCTGTCCTGATAAGGCAACGGTTTCTTTTTTTGTATGCCAGGAGGCAGCGTTAAAATCAAGTGAAGAAGTATCCTGAAAGGATTCACCATGTAAATCTGTGAAACTGAGGATAAATTCCAGTACATTTTTCCGGCTGTAATAAGTGTCCCATCCGACCTTGGTAAGCAGGTAGGCCTGGAGCAATTCCTGGGTTTCCAGAGGGTTCAGATTCATGAAAGAAGCCAGCTTCTGGACCAGTGCTTTGGAAGAAGGTGCACGTTTTCCATTGATTAATTTATACATGGTAGAACGGTCTAGTTCACAGTATGCAGTGAGGGCACTCACATTTACATCCTGGTTTTTAATTAAAAGCGATAACAAATCAGAAAATTCAGACATAGCAATGACTCCTTTAATATACAACTATAATAATAGGGTATTAAAATCTTGTCGAAAAGTAAAGAATATTTGGAGAAAAAGTCTGTCCACAAAACTTGCCACATGTTGTAGATGTATAAAAAAAGTATAAAATTAATACAAATGCTTTATAAAAAATTATACACAACAGGAGGAAAAAGCATGAAAAAAGGAAAAAAATTGTTTTCGCTTTTATTGGCTCTCTGCCTCACAATCGCCATGGCAGTGCCGGTTTTTGCAGATGATGCAGAAATCGTGAACAAGATGAGAAGTGGTGTCCTTCAGGTAAACCTGAACTGGATCGACCAGAATGGCGGACGTCATTTTATTCAGGGAGGAAGTGGATTCCTGATCAATGACCAGACATTACTGACGAATCAGCATGTTGTTACAATGACACAAGAGACAAAAGAAGCAGCAAGTGCGCTGTATGGTGTTGACTTTGTAAATGATAACAAGCTGGATGTGCGTGTGCAGGTTGTTGTACAGCGTGACGTTGTAATCGATGCATCTGTTATTCAGAGCAGTGCTGAAATGGATGTGGCAATCCTGGAATTAAGCTCTCCTATTTATGACAGAATTTCTTTGGAATTAGGCGACAGTGCAAATGTAAAAGAAACTCAGGCAATCTATGTACTTGGATTCCCTCTGCTTTCTGAACTGGCTCAGGATGTCCGCTATTACACCAGTGATGACGTATCTGTAACTTCTGGTATCGTATCTAAAAAAATGGAAAGAAACTCTACACCATTTATCCAGCACGGTGCTAAGATTTCTGACGGAAACTCTGGCGGACCATTAGTAGCTGTTGATTCTGATGGAGTTGGCCGTGTTATTGGTATCAATACTTCCAGAGTATCCATTGAAGAAGGATACTACTATGCAATGGAAATCAACGATGTGAAAACTCTGCTGAATCAGCTGGGTGTTACATATAACGAAGGCGGCGGAACTACTGGTGGAACCACAGGAACAGAAGGCAACGCTACTACAGGAACAGAAGGTACTGGAACAAATGGTGGTGAGGTAAAGGATGATCCAGTAGTAGAACCAGTTGCAGCAGATACCTCCAAATTGGAATCTGCTATCTCCGATGCAGAAGATAAACTGGCAGATGGAAAATACACAGAAGATTCTGTAAAAGAATTGGAAGATAAATTAGACAGTGCTTATGAAGTAATGGATGATGACGAGGCATCTCAGGAAATCATTGACAAGGCACAGGATGAAGTAGAAAAAGCAGCAGATGACCTGGAGGAACAGAAAGGTCCTGGTATGATGTTATGGATTATCATTGGGGCTGCTGTAGTTATTATCGTAGTCATCGTAGTGATTCTTGTAGTATCATCCGGCAACAAAAAGAAAAAAGAAGAAATGGAACGTGAACGCATGATGAGACAGAGAGCAGAAGAACAGAGAAGAACTGCTCCGGCACCAAGAGCAGAGGCGCGTTCTTATAATCCGGTACAGGAACCATCAGCAGGTGCAGGTGAAACCAGCGTACTTGGCGAAGGAAGAGGAGAAACAACTGTACTTGGAGCTTCTGCACAGAGTGCAGCTTACATGATCCGTAAGAAAACAAATGAACGTGTAGTGATCAGTGCACCAAGCTTCACCATTGGTAAAGAAAGAAGCCGTGTGAATTATTGTATTTCTGACAATACTTCCGTGAGCAGATGCCACGCACGTATTTCCAGAAAAGGTTCACAGTATTTTGTGGCTGATATGAATTCTACAAACTTTACTTTTGTAAATGGAGTGAAAGTTGTACCGGGACAGGAAGTTGCTCTGAAAGACAATGATACTGTTCGTTTTGCAGATGAAGATTTCGAATTTCATATGTAATTAATACATTTTAAAGGAAAGAGAGCAGACTATGAATTATTTGACAACTGTCCACACAGATGTGGGAATCAGAAAGAGTACAAATCAGGACTCAGTATTAATAGAAACAGCGGCTACAGACTATGGACAGGTTTTGTTAAGCGTAGTTTGTGATGGTATGGGCGGCCTTGCAAAAGGTGAGGTCGCCAGTGCCATCTTAGTAAAGGCCTTTTCCAGATGGTTTCATCAGGAATTTCCAGGACTGCTGTATGGCGGCCTGGAGGCCAATACTTTGAGAAATAGCTGGACAAATTTAATTTTAGAACAAAATCAGAGAATCAGCCAATACGGGCTGGAATGCAATGTGAGCCTGGGAACAACCCTGGCAGCACTGCTTTTGGTAGACAATATCTACTATATCATAAATGTGGGTGATTCCCGTGTTTATTATATTAAAGACGGCTTTCACCAAATGACCTTAGACCAGACTTATGTACAGAGAGAGATGGACCTTGGGAGGATGACTCCTGAGGAAGCAAGAAACCATCCAAGAAGAAACGTGCTGCTCCAGTGCGTAGGAGCAAGCAGTGTGATAGAACCGGACTTCTATGTAGGGGAATACAAACCAGATTCCCTGTTTATGATGTGTTCAGATGGTTTCCGCCATGTGATCACTCCAGAGGAGTTCTATGAAAAAATGAAACCAGAACTTATGGTTACAGAAGAGAAAATGAAAGAAACGGCTGTATATTTTACAGAGTTAAATAAAGTCAGAAGAGAAGACGACAACATTTCAGTTGCTTTGATTCGGGCATATTAGGAGGAAGTCTACATGCTTGAAATTGGATCATTAGTAGACGGGAAATATAAAATATTGAATAAAATCGGGCAAGGCGGTATGAGTGTGGTGTACCTTGCCATGAATGAGAGAGCCAATAAACAGTGGGCAATTAAAGAAGTCCGTAAGGATGGTGTCCAGAACTTTGAAGTTGTGAAGCAGGGCTTGATCGTAGAGACAGATTTGCTGAAAAAACTGAATCATCCAAATCTGCCAAGTATTATTGACGTAATCGATGGAGACGGAAGTTTCCTCATTGTTATGGACTACATAGAAGGGCGTACTCTGGAAAAAGTGCTTCGTGAGTACGGGGCACAGGATCAGGAGGATGTCATTGAGTGGGCAAAACAGCTTTGTGATGTGCTTTCCTACCTGCATTCCAGAAAACCACCGATTATCTACAGGGATATGAAACCTTCCAATGTTATGCTGCGGCCGGATGGCAAGGTCATGCTCATTGACTTCGGTACAGCCAGAGAGTTCAAGGAAACCAGTGTGGCAGATACCACCTGTCTGGGAACCCAGGGCTATGCAGCACCGGAGCAGTATGGCGGGCATGGACAGACAGATGCCCGGACAGATATTTATTGCCTGGGTGCAACCTTGTATCATCTGCTCACCGGGCACAATCCAAGTGAGCCGCCCTATGAAATGTACCCAATCCGGTATTGGAATCCTGATTTGTCCTCAGGTCTGGAAGAAATCATTCTCAAATGTACCCAGAAAAACCCGGAAGACAGATATCAGTCCTGTGGTGAGTTGCTTTATGCATTAGAACATTATAATGAACTGGATATTGAATATAAGAGAAAACAAGCCTTGAAGTGGCGTAGTTTCCTGGCAGCAGCTTCCCTTACCGTTTTGGCAGGAATCGGAGCAGTGGGATTCAAGATAGCCGAAAACTCTGTGAAATCCAGTACCTATGACGCTTATCTGGTGGAAGCGGAAAACCTGGCGTCCACAGACTGGGATAAATGTGTAGAGTATTATGAAAATGCCATTACCCTGAATCCAAAAGAAGGGGCTGCCTATGAAGGGCTTCTGCAATTTTTCCTTCTTCATGACAAAGAAGAAAATACAAATGGAGATGCAGAACAGGTTACGGTATTTTCCAGTGAAGAAGAGCAGACCATCCGTAAAGTCATAGGAATCACCGGAAATGCAAAGAGAAGTAATGAAGATTATTTCAAAACCAATGGCGACGATTACGATAAATTTTCTTATGACCTGGGAGTGGCGTATTTTTATTCCTATAACGGAACAGGAGATAAAGCAGCTTCCAAGAAATGGCTGAGCAATGCTTCTGAAGCATCTCCTACAGCAGAATTAAATGAAAAAAACATTGCCAGGGCGAAGAACCTGTATAAGATTGCCAATTATTACGATAGCCTGAAGGTGCGGAATCAGGCGGGAGATTCTGTTGTTTCCTATTCTGATTACTGGTTTGACCTGGTAGGGATTGTGGAAGAAGATGCCAAAGACAGCAATAACCTGTACAAGCTTCTGTCTTATAAAGAATTGACAGCACAGATTGCCGGAAAAGCAAGCAATTTCAAAGATGCAGGTATCACAAAACAGCAGATGCTGACGCAGCTTGGACAGGCTGAGGAAGTTCTTAGCAGCATGGAATCAAGTGAAAAATATGAGATGAATATGAGGGATTCCATTCTTGAAAATGTCGGTACAGCGAAAAACATTGTGGAATCAACTTATAACACATCAAATATAGAAGGAAACAGCCAGGGAGGTGGAACAAGTGGGACAGATACAACAGCAGATTAGTTTGTTTAATACTTTGTTTTATGTGTGTCTGGGTGTCTGCATTTTCTGCCTGGTCCTCAGCATTATCTTCTTTTTTAAATTTGATATCATCAATATTTTCAATGCCCGAACCGGGCGTTCTGTGAAGAAAACTGTGCAGCACATGGAAGAAATCAACTCCCGTACAGGACAGCTCCGGAGACCGGTTGGAAGAGGCAATACAGGAACTCTCAGCCGTTCCGGGAACATTGGGAACAGCAAGAAACTGGGCAGTGTCCGTAAGGCAAAGATGGAAGATATCATTCAGCCACCGCCCACGCCTACAGAACCACTGGCAGCAAATCCTACCGGAGTCTTAGATGCAGGTGCTACAGAAGTCCTGGATGCCGGAGCAACTGAGGTGCTGAACCAGAGCATGCAGACAGCCACCAGAGAAATGGCACAGCGTGAAGTAGACGAAAGCCATGGAATGTTTAGAATCGAAAAATACGAACTGCACATTCATACAAACGAGGTGATGTAGGAGATGAGTGGAATGAAAAGGCTAGAAAAGAGGTTTTATATCTCAGCAGCATGTTTTTTGCCGACTGTGATTGCAATGTTTCTCCTTCCCCTTAGCGGAACAGGGGAGAATACAGGGCAGAAAGTGCTTGGAACACTCATTGGAGTTTTATTCTGGGCAGGTATCATACTGGCAGCAGGAAGTTATTTTCTGTTGTACCGTGCCTATAAGGAGTGTTTGAAGGAATCTGCAAAAAAATCAAGAATTCCTTCTTTTCTCCATTTTTTTAGTAATCCCATTGCAGCAGCAGTGGATGCGGTTTTTATTTTAAGTTTTGCCGGAACCGTTTATTGTACACGGACAGTCAATGCCAGTGAGGTTCTGGATTTTATTTCCTTAGTGTTGTGTATCACTTCCCTTTACCTGCATTTTCTGGTAAACGGAAGGATATTTCAATATATAGTACAAAGAAAGAGAAGAGGAAAAGGACATGAAAGGAAAGCGTAAATTAACACAAAGAATTCTTTCCCTGATGATGGTGTTCGCAATGGTCATGGGTATGCTCTTAGAACCTGTGCAGATTTATGCGGCACAGCCGGGGGAAGATGCCGGACAGACAAAAGCAGCTCCGGCAGATCCGCAGCCAGATGGTAGTACACCGGGAGAAAATGGCGGTGGGACAACGCCACAGGACACAACAAAGATTACATTGAATCCAACTAGGTTGAATCTTGTCGAGGGAGGAACTGGGTATATAGTAGCAACAGTGACTCCGGCAGAAAAAGTTGAAAAAATTAAATGGTCAGTAGCAACTGATTTAGCACAAATAGTAGTTAATTCCAAAAATAATGGTACGGTAACGATAATAGCCAAAGAAGGAAAAGAAGGAACAGAAAGAATAACAGCTACAATAGAAGAAGGAACAGAAACTGTATCTGCAACAGCAGAGGTAATTATAAGCCGTAGAATGCATACTGTTTCAGTGGCAAAAGTAATCGAAAGTGTATCAAAAGTATCTGTTCCAGATGCAACAATTGAATTGACAGACAGCAAAAATAGCAATAAAAAATATACTGCTACTTATGTAGAAAAGGATGGCGACTATCAGGTAACATGTCCATCAGGAACTTATACAATGACCTGTACACCTCCAAGTGGATTTACTGGGACAGAGTTAGAACCTGTGACTGTAAGAGTAAATGATAAGGGAGATGTTAGCGGGAAAAAGGATTTTTCGGTAACATTGGGCGGTATATCTTTATCTGATGGCAACGAAAAAACTTTGAAAGTAAATAAAACTACTACTTGGACTATTAATAAAGAATTTAACGTTGCAAACGAAACTATCTCTTGGAAATCAAACGATTCTAACGTTGCATCAGTAGACCAAAATGGATTAATTACAGCAAACAAAAAGGGAAAAACAGATATCACTGTTACTATTCATACACCATATGGAAATAAAGAAGTAAGAGAATCTATAGCCGTAACACCATGGGTTACTAAGCTTGATTTAGCAGTAACTCCGCAAGGTACAAATAATAAAATAGAGAAAATTGCTGCTGCTGCTACTGTTACCAACTCAGATGGTGAAAAGGTACCAGAAGGCGATGTTAAATTTACTTTAATAAAAAAGAGGATATTATTGCCTCCAAAAACAGTAGCAGAGGAAAGCGTATCAGTACAGAATGGTGCGGCATCTCATATATTTGAAGCATCTAGATTTGGATTTTCTGGCAATTATGAAGTGAAGGCTGTATATATAGGAACAAATGGAAGATACAATGATAGCAGTGAAGTTACTAAGCAATTAGATAATTTAAAAGATATAATTCCTATCCAGTTCATGAAGATTGATTTAGAGGGTCAAAAAGTTCCTATTCAGGATATCACTAAGCCTCAGAATGTAACTTACGGTGACAAAACCTATAAAATCATAGTAGATAAGGGTGATTTTGAAAAAGAGGCAGAACTTACAGAAGAAGAAAAAAGCCAGGTTACATATACATATGCTGTAAAGCAAGATGCAGAGTCTCCAGTAGTGCTTAAAGTAGATCAAGAAGGAAATGTAACACTCCTGAAAGCTAGTTCTGTTTCAAATGGTCAGAGAATGCCGTCTTATATCACAGTTACTAGAAACGAAGTAGGACACCATCAGGGCATTAGCGTAGATTATCCTATTATTGTAAATCCAAAAGAGATTACGATAGATGTAAATGCTTATAATCAATCTCTTAGTAAATTGGAATATTCTAAAATTTATGATAAGGAGAACCAGGTATTTCATAGGAATGAAACTAAAGATATGCTTACAAATGTAAGTGTGATTCCTTTAGCCGGTATTGAATCAAATAGTGAAGGTGTACAGGATGATGTACATATTAGTTCTTTGAAGGGTACTTTGCCAGAAGGCTTTACAAATGTACAGGTAGATAAAGAGGGTAAAGTGATTCCTTATAGCGAAGATGCAGATGTTGTAATAACAGAGGCAGTTTTGGATGGAACAAATAAAGACAATTATGTTCTTAACATAAACGATACAAAGTTAGCTACAAAAGTAACGATTAATCCACGTAGACTTGGTTTGCAAGTATCGGAAGGAGAAAGACAGTACGGACATTGGAATGAATTTACGAAAGAACCTACAGTATCTGCAAAAGACAGTACAACAGAGATTGACGGTCTTTTGAAAGGAGATACCGTTACTTTCCCAAAAGCAACGGAATTAGAGATACCAAATGAAAATAAACCTGATTATGGGTTAGGTACACAAACAGAGAAATTAACTGTATATTCCACAATAGGAAATCCTCCAGCAGCAAACGGAAATCCAGGAAATAATTATTATTTTGATTTCACTGATGTTGAAATGGGAAATATTAATATTGTAGAGGAGCAGATTTCAGAAGCATATCTTAATTTCCATGAGGAAAAAGAGAATGTATATATTTCCAAGGAAGATGCTAATAAAGGAAATGTTTGGGTAAACAGTAGTACAACAAATTATAAAATTGATGTGATTTCTAATAATCAACTTTATGATGAAGTATATTTGGCAGACAGAGATATGGATTCCAATAATGATGTAAAAATCAGTGAGAATGGAACTGGCATTGATTTTAGCAAAGTGGATGAAGACGGAACTGTTAAAACATACGATATTTATTTGAAGAACAGCAAAAATAATGCGGTATCACAGAAGTTAAATATTACCTTATATGTAGATACAAAAATGCCAGAGGTTACAGAGGATAATGTATATAATAAAATGACTGCAATCAAAGGCATCGCAAATGCAATTACATTTGGTAAGTTTTATAACAAACTGGCTGACCATAAAGCAACAGCAACAGTTTCTGACTTTACAGGAAGTGGTGTTTCAGAGTGGGGATTCAATATCATGAAGGGAAGTAGTGATGAGGATTTCACAGAAGAGAAAATCACAACCTATGTTGATCCTCAAAATACAACTTGCACATGGTCTCCGCTTTATCAAAAAGATGAAGTAAAAGATAATGCAACACTTAAGGGCGAGATTACCCTTCCAGATGAAGAAAATAATTATATTATTCTTATTAAAGTAAAGGATAATGTGGGACATCAGCAGGTGTATGCGTCAAATGGTGTTATTGTAGATTATCAGAATCCAAGTGCAGAGATTAACATTGTAAATCCGTCATCTACAGGGGTTTACAAAGAAAATGTAAATCTTGATATTAAAGTATTTGATACAGTATCAACAAATGGAATCAAATCTGCTGTAAAAACAGTGGATATTGTTGTAAAAAATGGTGATACAGTAACAGATAAAAAACAGTTATTAAATATTGAAGAAGTTACAGGTAAAGATAATTGGAAATTATCTGAATTAGATGCATTTAATGGTGATCCAACGAAGTATCAGGTGCTGAAATATTCTGTAGAGGCTAATGAAGCTAACAATAGCAATAATGTGAAAGTTGTTGTTACAGTAACGGACAACGCAGATAACGAATATGTAACAGAACAGGATTTAATGATTGATATTACAAATCCAGTGCTTGAAGCAACATACACAAGTACAGCAAAACCTCAGAATGGTAATTATTACAATGCACCAATGACTGCGGAGATTATCTACACGGAGAGAAACTTCTCTAAAGAAAAAGCATATCTCTGGTTTGACGTAACAACAGAGAATACAAAACTGGGACAGTATTCTTTAGATGAGTTAGCAAGTTTAGGCGTTCAATATGAATGGGCAGACCTGGGTGATAAACAGCAGGATAATATAGAAGTAAATGCATTGACAGATGGACGTCAGCACAAGTTGATTTTAACTTTCGACAAAGATGATCATTATGTATTTACACCATATATACGCGATTTATCTGAACCAGCTACGGTAATTAGTGGTGAGGAACAGAAATTCAATATTGACCAGAAGAAGCCAGAAATTAAAGTAACCTATTCTTCAGAAGGAAAAGATGTTGTGGTTCCTCTTGAAGAAGTATCCCGTTTCTACAGTGGCAAACCAGTTACTGCAAAAGTAGAAATCGAAGAACACAATTTTGCATTAGATGGAGAGGAAGTTCCTGTAGATGTTAATGTAGAAACAACAAAAGTTGGAGCAAATGAAACAATTCCTGATTATAACAAACGGGAAAAAGAGAATTCAAAAGATGTATGGGGTACAAATGGTGATATCCGTACCAGCACCTACACCTTCAACTCCGACGCAAACTACACCCACAGCATCACCTACACAGACCTTGCAGGAAACATTGTTACTTACGGCCCTGGCTACTTCACAGTAGACAAGACTCAGCCAAGAGGTACTGTAGAAATCAAAGGCT
>ENA-ORMO01001857-ORMO01001857.1-human-gut-metagenome-genome-assembly--contig:-NODE-1857-length-19902-cov-2.737895_pt1 | contig 19902 bp, 12 predicted proteins | sample MGYA00242106_ERZ509001 | MGnify/ENA primary metagenome ERZ509001 (study PRJEB26280, sample SAMEA2338736) | human gut metagenome | biome: human gut; feature: human-associated habitat; material: faeces... | reverse complement strand
AAGCAGCGGCAGATGATTTACCAAAAGAAAAGAGGAAAAATAAAAATGAAGAAACAAGAAAAAACAGAGCCATTAAGATGGGCCGTATTAGGAACGGGTGTCATTGCGAACCAGATGGCGCAGGCATTGGAAAAAATGGACAGACCTTTGTACGGTGTGGCCAATCGGACTTATGAAAAGGCAGTGAATTTTGCCCGGAAATATGGAGTGGAAAAAATTTTTCCGCATTATGATGCTGTTTTCGAAGATCCGGCGGTGGATATTGTTTATATTACGACGCCCCATAACACACATTATCCGTTTATGAAAAAAGCACTGGAGCATGGTAAACATTTACTCGTGGAAAAATCCATTACCTTAAACAGCAGAGAGCTGGAGGAAATGCGAAAGCTGGCGGAAGAAAGAAATCTTGTGCTGGCAGAGGCCATGACGATCTGGCATATGCCGCTGTATAAAAAATTATGGGAAATTGTGGAAAGTGGAAAACTGGGCAAAGTGCAGATGATTACCATGAATTTTGGCAGCTTTAAAGAATATGATATGAAGAATCGTTTTTTCAATATGAGTCTGGCGGGCGGAGCGATGTTAGACATAGGGGTTTATGCGCTGAGCATCGTCCGTAGTTTTATGGATTGTTGTCCGGATCAGATCATCAGTCAGATGAGACCTTCGCCGACCGGGTCTGACGAACAGGCCACGATTCTCCTGATGAATCAGGAAGGGCAGATGGCTACGGTGGCGTTGTCCATGCATGCCAAACAGCCGAAACGCGCCATGATCAGTGGGGAAAAAGGATATATTGAGATTATGGAATATCCAAGAGCAGACCGGGCGGTAATCGTCGATGCGGTAACGGGAGAGCGTGAGGAAATTGTCGAAGGAAAAACAGAAGATGCTCTTCAATATGAAATGTTGGATATGGAGGCGGCTGTTCGTGAAAAAGAAAGGGGAGAGGAAGGAAAAGCCATACGAACCATGCGCCTTGCAGAAAGCAGTGAAGTGATGAAAATCATGACTGCGCTCAGGAAAGAATGGGGGATGCAGTATCCGGGAGAAAAATGGTAAAAGATAAGAACGTTTTGCTGAAATAAGAGAAACCGGCAGCTACCGTGTGCATATTGTTCACGGTAGCTGCCGGTTTTTTCAAGGAAAAATCGTTGGTAAACGGGAGAAAAGTGTTGGATAAATGCAGCGGAAATCAGTTTATTTGTTGTAGCGGTTGACTGCGCTGATCAACGCCTGAACCGATGCATTGATAATATCGTTGTCGATACCGACGCCCCAGTAAGTGACGCCGTTGTTGCCATCAATGGCCACGTAAGCGCAGGCCTGAGAGTTGGATCCCATCTGCAGCGCATGTTCCTCGTAAGTGGAAATGGTATAGGAAATACGGCAATGTTCTTTCAGGGCATTGCTGACGGCGTCCAGACGACCGTTTCCGCTGCCATGGTAAACCTGCGTGCCTTCGCTGGTTTTGATGGTGAGCTCGGTTTTGATGCTGCCATTTTGCTGGAAATTGGCTTTGACCAGTTCCATTGGAGAAGAAACATTGACGTATTTTTCTTTAAATACCTCCAGCACTTCTTCTGGCTGAAGTTCTTTATGGGCATGGTCGGAAACATCTTTAACCGCATAACCCACCTCTTCTCTCATCTGTACAGGAATCCGGATACCGAAAGTTTTTTCCAGAAGGAATCCGATGCCGCCCTTACCGGACTGGCTGTTGATGCGGATGACGTCAGCCTCATATTCACGGCCAAGATCTTTTGGATCAATCGGCAGATAAGGTACCGTCCATTTTTCACAGTCATGAGTTTCACGCCAGACCATTCCTTTGGCAATGGCATCCTGATGAGAGCCGGAGAAAGCGGCAAAAACCAGTTTTCCGGCATAAGGCTGTCTTTCATACACATGCATCCGGGTTACTTTTTCGTATTCCTCTACGATAGAAGGTAAATCGGTAAAATTAAGTCCCGGTTCAACGCCGTGAGAATACATATTTAAGGCAAGGGTGACAATATCAACATTACCGGTACGTTCGCCGTTTCCGAATAAAGTACCCTCCACACGGTCAGCGCCGGCCAGCAGAGCAAGTTCTGTATCCGCAACGCCGGTTCCGCGGTCGTTGTGCGGATGCACAGATAAAACCACGCCGTCCCGGTAGTTCAGATTTTCACTCATAAACTCAATCTGGCTGGCGTACACGTGGGACATGGAGTGGGATACGGTAACCGGCAGGTTGATGATGGTCGGCCAGTCTTTCGTCGGCTTCCATACGTCCAGAACGGCATTACAGATGTCCAGAGCAAAATCCATTTCTGTTCCGGTAAAACTTTCCGGAGAATATTCAAAACGATAATTTCCGCCATCTTCTTCGGTCAGACGTTTTAATAATTTTGCGCCGTCCACAGCAATCTGCACGATTTCGTCTTTGGATTTTTTAAAGACCTGTTCACGCTGAGCCACGGAAGTGGAATTATATAAATGAACAACGGCCTGTTTCACGCCTTTAATGGCTTCGAAAGTCTTTTTGATGATGTGTTCTCTGGCCTGGGTCAATACCTGAATGGTTACGTCATCCGGAATCAGATCCTGTTCGATCAATGCCCGGCAAAATTCGTATTCGGTTTCGGACGCTGCCGGGAAACCAACTTCAATCTCTTTAAAGCCAATGGCAACCAGCCATTTGAAAAATTCAATCTTTTCTTCCAGACTCATGGGAATGATCAGAGCCTGATTACCGTCCCGCAGGTCAACAGAACACCAGATGGGAGGTTTCTCAACATGGTCTTTGGTGACCCATTTGAAACATGGTTTTGGGGAAGGGAAGTACATGGGTTTGTATTTGTTTGCATTTTGCATGGTTAAAATCCTCCTGTTTGCTCATGAAATTGGTGAATCATTTTGCTTCATCAAGATGCAAAATAAAATGAAGCATAAAATAAAAAAATCCGCCTCTTTTCAGAAAAGAAAGAGACGGAGATAACTCACGCGGTACCACTCTTATTCATACAGATAACGTATGCACTCATTGCAGATACGGATTTTCCCGATACTATAAAGTGAAAATCTTATATCCTCCTGCGGTAACGGTCAGGATCCGGCGATGCCTACTGCATAAATCTGCGGTTCAGCACGCTGCTCAGAGGCGAGTTCAATCCGGATTCGTAACTGCTTTACACCAGCCAGCAGCTCTCTGTATACTCATCATGAATTTACTATTCCTCTTCATTGCATTTACTGGGTCTACTTTAACATGAAAAAGTGATGGTGTCAACAGAAAATTATCTGGATTTCCTTGCGGGTTTTGTGGAAATGTGTAATAGTATAGGAGAAAGAGTAGGATAAAGAAAAAATGGAGAGAAAGAAAAAAATGAAAGAAAAAATAAAACGATTGCAGCATCAGATTCAGGTGGTGGAAATGCATTATCTGAAGATTATCCTGTTCAATATCCGAATCGGGATGCAATGGATGATCCGGGCGGTGCTGGTGGGCCTGATCGTTGGAGGAATGAGCGGCTTATTCGCTTTGGGACTGGCTAAAGTGAACAGAATCAGGAGCATGTATCCGGCGCTCATCCTTTTTTTGCCGGTCGCCGGATTACTTATTGTCTTTTGTTACCGATTGTGCGGGATAGAAAAAGACAGAGGAACCAATCTGCTGTTTACCGCGGTGCATAAAAGTGATCAGGACGTTCCTTTTTATATGGCGCCCCTGATATTCGCCGCTACTCTCATCACCCATTTGTTTGGCGGTTCGGCCGGAAGAGAAGGCGCCGCTTTGCAGATGGGAGGCAGTCTGGGCAATACCATGGGCAGGATGTTGCATCTTCACGAAGGAGATCGAAAAATTCTGGTGATGAGCGGAATGAGCGCTGCCTTTTCTGCCGTGTTCGGTACGCCGCTGGCGGCGGCCATTTTTCCCATGGAAATGATCAGCGTGGGAATCATACACTATGCAGCGCTGGTGCCCTGTGTGTTTGCTTCTCTGGTGGCCAATCAGGTTGCTTTGGGGATGCATGTCCGGCCGGAAACTTTTCCGGTTACGGATATTCCGCTGGCAGGAATCGAAAGTTTTAGTAAATGTATTGTTCTGGGCATCCTGTGCGCGGTGCTGAGTATTCTGTTTTGTATGATTATGCGTCTGTCAGGTTCCTTCTATAATAAGTGTTTTAAAAACGCCTATGTGCGGGTGATGGCGGGAGGAGTAATCCTGATTGTGTTAACTGCTCTGGTGGGAGATTTTTCTTACAATGGCGCAGGAACAGAGCTGATGGAAAGAGCGTTGCTTGAGGGAGAAACGGAACCCGTTGCCTTTTTACTGAAAATGATTTTTACCGGACTGACGCTGGCGGCAGGATTTAAAGGAGGAGAAATTGTTCCCGCCTTTTGTACGGGAGCGACTTTTGGCTGCCTTTTTGGTCAGATGACAGGCATGTCCCCGACGTTTTGCGGCGCGCTTGCCATGGTGGCGGTATTTTGTGGGGTGACCAACTGTCCGATTGCCTCCATGTTGGTGGGATTTGAACTTTTTGGATTTCAGGGTGCAATTTTTATTCTGCTGGTGGTTTCTCTCAGCTATCTTTTTTCCGGTTATAAAGGACTTTACGGGGAGCAGATCATTGTCTATTCCAAATATCATCCTAAATTTATCAACAGATTATCAGGCGATGAACATTTTGACGGGAAAGATTATGAAGAATAATGAAAAATATTTTTACATTTGTAATAAAGACCGCGGAAAAGCACAAAATTTTTTGCAAATTTCCCGGAATATTTTGTGAAAAATATAGCATTACCTTTTTTTTTATGCTATAATAGGTGCGCATGTGAGATGATTCTCAGATGTGTTTTAAGTGTGCAGAATAATAGATAATTTTTTTAAGGAGGAACAACAATGGCAAAATGGGTATATCTGTTTACAGAAGGCGATGCCACAATGAGAAACCTTCTCGGTGGTAAAGGTGCCAACCTGGCAGAGATGACAAACATTGGTCTGCCGGTACCACAGGGCTTCACGATCACCACAGAGGCTTGTACACAGGATTATGAAGATGGCCGCGAAATCAACGAAGAGATTCAGGCACAGATCAATGAGTACATCGTAAAGATGGAAGAAATTACAGGAAAGAAATTCGGGGATAAAGAAAATCCACTGCTTGTTTCTGTTCGTTCTGGCGCTCGTGCATCCATGCCAGGTATGATGGATACCATTCTTAACCTTGGTCTGAATGAGACTGTTGTTGAAACTATTGCTGCTAAGTCCGGTAACCCACGTTGGGCATGGGACTGCTACAGAAGATTCATCCAGATGTATTCTGATGTAGTTATGGAAGTTGGTAAAAAATACTTTGAAGAACTCATCGATAAGATGAAAGAAGAAAAAGGTGTAACACAGGACGTTGACCTGACTGCAGAAGACTTAAAAGAACTTGCTTCTCAGTTCAAAGCAGAATATAAAGAAAAAATCGGGGAAGACTTCCCGGATGATCCTAAGGAACAGTTAATGGGCGCTGTTAAAGCAGTATTCCGTTCCTGGGACAACCCACGTGCAAATGTTTACCGTCGTGACAACGATATTCCTTATAGCTGGGGTACTGCTGTAAACGTACAGAGTATGGCATTTGGTAACATGGGAGATGACTGTGGTACAGGTGTTGCCTTCACTCGTGACCCTGCTACAGGTGAAAAGAAACTGATGGGAGAATTCCTGACAAATGCTCAGGGTGAAGACGTTGTTGCCGGTGTTCGTACTCCAATGCCAATCGCACAGATGGAAGAGAAATTCCCGGAAGCTTTCGCACAGTTTAAAGAAGTATGTAAAACTCTGGAAGACCACTACAGAGATATGCAGGATATGGAGTTTACTGTAGAAAACAAAAAACTCTACATGCTGCAGACACGTAACGGAAAAAGAACAGCACAGGCTGCTTTAAAAATTGCCTGTGATTTAGTTGATGAGGGAATGAGAACAGAAGAAGAAGCGGTAGCAATGATCGACCCTCGTAACCTGGATACTTTATTACACCCTCAGTTCGATGCAAAAGCATTAAAAGAAGCTGCTCCAATGGCAAAAGCGCTTGGTGCATCTCCGGGAGCTGCCTGCGGTAAGATCGTCTTCACAGCAGAAGATGCAAAAGCATGGGCAGAAAGAGGAGAAAAAGTTGTTCTTGTTCGTCTGGAAACATCACCGGAAGATATTGAAGGTATGAAGAGCGCACAGGGTATCCTGACTGTTCGTGGTGGTATGACATCTCACGCAGCCGTTGTTGCCCGTGGTATGGGAACATGCTGTGTATCCGGATGTGGCGACATCGTTATGGATGAAGCAAATAAGAAATTTACTCTGGCTGGTAAAGAATATCATGAAGGAGACGCTATTTCTCTGGATGGTTCTACCGGTAACATCTATGACGGTATCATCCCGACAGTAGATGCAACCATCGCCGGCGAATTTGGCCGTATCATGGCATGGGCAGATAAATACAGAACTATGGGTGTTCGTACTAACGCCGATACACCGGCTGACGCTAAGAAAGCTCGCGAGCTGGGCGCTGAAGGTATCGGTCTTTGCCGTACAGAGCACATGTTCTTTGAGCCGGACAGAATCGGCGCTTTCCGTGAAATGATCTGCTCCGATACTGTTGAAGAAAGAGAAGCCGCTCTTGCTAAGATCGAGCCTATGCAGCAGGCTGACTTTGAAGCCCTTTATGAAGCGCTTGAAGGCTGCCCTGTTACAATCAGATTCCTCGATCCTCCGCTTCACGAATTCGTTCCTACAGAAGAAGCTGACATTGAAGCTCTTGCTAAGGCTCAGGGCAAGTCAGTTGAAACAATAAAGAATATCATAGCTTCGCTTCACGAATTCAATCCAATGATGGGTCACAGAGGCTGCCGTCTTGCCGTAACATATCCTGAAATCGCAGTAATGCAGACAAAGGCTGTTATAAAGGCTGCTATCGCAGTTTCAAAGAGACACCCCGATTGGACAATCGTTCCTGAAATCATGATCCCGCTGATCGGAGACATCAAGGAGCTTAAATACGTTAAGAAGTTTGTTGTTGAAACAGCAGACGCAGTAATAAAGGAAGCCGGCGCAGACCTCAAGTATGAGGTGGGTACAATGATCGAGATTCCAAGAGCCGCGCTGACAGCCGATGAAATCGCCAAGGAAGCTGAATTCTTCTGCTTCGGCACAAACGATCTTACTCAGATGACATTCGGATTCTCAAGAGACGACGCAGGCAAGTTCCTCGACGCTTACTACGACGCTAAAATTTTCGAGAACGATCCGTTCGCTAAGCTCGACCAGACAGGCGTAGGCAAGCTTATGGATATGGCTGTTAAGCTCGGTAAGGAAGTTCGTCCTGAAATGCACATCGGCATATGCGGCGAGCACGGCGGAGATCCTTCATCAGTTGAATTCTGCCACAAGCTTGGTCTGACATACGTTTCCTGCTCGCCTTTCCGCGTTCCGATCGCAAGACTTGCCGCTGCACAGGCTGCTATTGCAAGCAAGTAATCTTTGTATTTTTAATAATCATGTTTAGCAAAAGCCTTTGCTTTCGTTAAACACAAAAAGCCCCGTTCAGACGTTTAAAAGTCTGATACGGGACTTTTATTTCAAATTGAAACAAAATAAAAAGACGAGGAATTCGGCTATTCTGACAGGTCTATGAATTCTTGAAAATTCACCGGCTATAAAGTCAGGTATTCTATATGCTGACAGCCCTTTGCCCCTGTAAAACCACGAAAAGACCTGAACGTATCGTTTAATCTGATTGTGATTCAATTATTGACATATTAAAACCGGCGCCTGAATAAAATCAGGCGCCGGTTTGTATAAATAAAGAAGAAGGAAATCTATGTTAAAGACTCTCGTATTAGCTTAACCAAAATATCTCTTTAAAAGACCTTCAAACGCACAGCCGTGACGAGCCTCGTCCTTAGCCATTTCATGTACCGTATCATGGATTGCGTCAAGATTAAGCTCCTTAGCTCTTGAAGCCAGCTTTTTCTTGCCCTCACACGCGCCGTTTTCAGCCATAACTCTAAGCTCAAGATTTTTCTTTGTGGAATCTGTTACTACTTCGCCGAGAAGCTCAGCAAATTTAGCCGCATGCTCTGCTTCCTCATAAGCTGCCTTTTCATAGTAAAGACCAATTTCAGGATAGCCTTCTCTGTGCGCTACTCTTGCCATAGCAAGATACATGCCAACCTCGGAACATTCGCCGTTGAAATTCTCCTTAAGACCTTCTATTATTTCAGGATCAACGCCCTTTGCAACGCCTACAACATGCTGATCAGCCCATGCAAGACCCGCTGTTTCCTTAACCTCATTAAACTTCGAAGCCGGCGCCTTGCACTGTGGACATGACTCCGGAGCAGCTTCTCCCTCATATACATAACCGCAAACTGAACAAATAAACTTCTTCATTCTAAAATCCTCCAAATATATTAGGTTTTAAATCAAAATCGAACCGAAAAGAATAATGTCTCTTAAGTTCTGAATTTATTATAATACATCAAAATTCAGTTGTCAAGCCATTTTTATAAAAATTCACAAACTTTTCACAATCAAGCTGTTCAATATGCAATAACAGGTGATAATGGTTATCACTTAGAAATAAAAAAAGAAAGACGCGCCAGCGTCCTTCTTTGAAATTACAAATAACTCACTTGGAAATAATTTCACCCCAAGCATTTTCCTTATCTGCTGACATATTGTATCTGCATATACTGATAGCGTCATACAAATCAGTAGATTGGTCCTCATTAACGTTAGCAAAAAATTCTTGCTTTTTGTTAAGATTTTCCATACTCATCATTTTCTTTGTAACCATAATCGCATCATAAAGATCAACATTGCCGTCGCCGTTTACATCGCCTCTTAAAGCGACTTCAGCATTGGTATTGCCTTTTTCTTCAATATAAACCATGTGCCTGGTTACAGGCTTTGCAGCCTCTAAAACCGTAATAGCGCTATCGTTGATTTCAACATTGTCAAATTCGCCGATATTGCCATTACATAGATTGCCGATTCTGGAAACCCTTACATCATAAACTGTTCCTTCTTCAGCGTTTTCCGGAACTTCGAAAGTTAAAGTAGACATTACCTTACCGTCTTGAAAATGCGTACCGGTAAAATTTACTAAGGTAACAACATTATCAACTACGCAAGAAGTAACAACGCCTTCTATTCTTTCAAGCTTAAGTTCGCTGTCGAATTCAACGTCAAGGTTATAGCCTGCGCATCTGTTTCCCGACTCAAGAGTTAAGTCAACGGTAACATATTTACCTGCAACCGCAACTGAATCGGATAAATTGATTACTGCGCTGGTTTCTTCCGCGGATAGACTCATCGTTCCGCAAGAAACAGCCATAGCGGCCGTTGCTAATAATGCGGACAATCTTTTAAATGTTTTTTTCATAATTACCCTTCTTTCAAAAAATCAAGGGCAATCTTACTGTTTGGGACGTATGACTTTTGATTACGATAACTGTTTTTAATCAGTTATCAAAAAACAATAATCATAAATTATTGTGCAACTGGCAATCATACCGTTTCAAATGAGAAACGGGTTAGACCCTTAGCTTTGCGTCCTTACTTTTCAATAAGTTTGCCAAAATATTTTTTCTCACTCTTCTTGCTTGCAATTTAGAATCGCTTAATAGCATCAATGCTTTCGCTTTTTCTATGTTCTAAGTATACCATGATTTTCCTTGGAAGTCAACTAATTTCGGCGTTTTCTCTATTTTGATAAAATAATTGTTAGCAGCCTTGTGCAGATTGTATAGTACATTGGCAGAAATATACTAAAACAACCTTTTTATTGACAAAATAGGATAATCATGTTCATATGGCTTTATTATTTCCGGGTGTTTTCCGGCATATTCATAAATAGTTTTTTCCAGTCCCTGGGAAAGAAAATCCATAAGCTGTGACAGAGGACGGCTGTAAATCTCAGGACACACAGGCGAAATCGTTATAGCAAGCAGTCCTTCATCAACGGACATAATTCTGAACGGCCATATAAAGCAGTCAAAGGGCTTATCAACGCCCAGCATACAGCCCTTTTCAGGATCAAGTGCGGGACAATAAAACAATTCGCCGTCAGGAAGATTTCCGGCGTCTACCACAAAGCCGCCGTCCTTTTCAATGAATCCTACGTTCGGTCTGAGTTCGGCAAGCCTTCGCCTGGTTTTTTCATTCATAACCGGCATTTCCCAAAGATCTGTATTGTCAAATCCGCAGCATATTTTGCAGGACGCGCATATTTTATTTTCCAGTAAACCCTTAAGCATTTTTAATTCTCCCTTACTGCTCCGAAACAATTCTGCTCAGCGCTTCAATATCCTTTATGTCGTAATATCCGTCTCCGTTTATATCCGCAAGATAAACTCTCTCAGAAGGGAATTCTCCCCTGCCCTCAAAAACAAACCTGTTAAGCAGGACAAGATCAAAAATATCCCTCACGCCGTCTCCGTTGAGATCTCCGGGCAGCTCGTACATATCCGGCTCGCTGACTGTTATTTCAAAGCTCTGATAAAAGCCGTTATAGCCGATAGTTATTGTCTGAACCCCCTCCACCTGCGGATTATACCCGTCGAAGGAATAGGCGGTTATCTGATTTTTACTATTATTATCAAAATAAGCGTAAACTATCATTCCGCTCAAATCAAGCTGCTGACCGATAACATACTCTGTTTTATCCGGCAGTCTTGTTATTTTAAGTTCCGTCATCTGCTTTTCGCTCACCGTCACCATAAAATAGTCTTTAAATCCATTATACTCCACCTCTATAGTTTTTGTTCCGGCGCTGCTGTCGAAACCGTTTATATTATAATCCGATATTTCCTCCATAACGTTATTGTCGTAAACTGCATTTACCCTTAAACCGGTAACGTCAAGTCTTTCGCCCTGCTTATACATGGTTTTTTCAGGCGCGCTGACAACTTCGATGCCTATTAGACTTTTCTCCGCTACCCTGACTTTAAATGACGCGGTTTTTTCCATATATGAAACGATTACGGTATGTTCTCCGGCAATCGGCTCAAATCCCGACACAGTAAAATCCGTTACAATTTTCTCGCTTCCGTCGCCGTACTTCGCCGTTACCTCAATACCCTCCAGCGAAAGCTTTTCTCCCTCCTTATATTCTTTCTTCGCCGGCTCGGAGGTTATCGCTATGCTTTCCAGGACAGCGGATTCAAATTCTTCTCCGCTGATACGTTCCGCAAATGTCAGAGCCACCCATCCTTCTTTATTATTATACTTTGTTTTGCCCCAGATATGCTCGTCAGCCTCAACCGTCTGCGATACGCTGAATTCGGTCCTGTTATCCAGAACCTCCAGCGACTTATAGCTAAGGCCCGGCCCCTCCCTGAGATTTAGACCGTTATCCGATGTCACCCTCCATTTTTCGGTTTTACCGCTGCCGTCCCCGCTTTCGCCGTATTCAAGCGGCCCCCCGACTATATATCTTGAATAATCAAGTATGCACCAGCTCTCCCTGCCGTCGGCAAAGATTTTTCCCCAGAGACTTCCATCGTTCGTTTTTTTCTCCGTCACCTCGTAAATGGTGTTCATGGGCAGAAAACCTGTTTTTGACGACGACGAATCCGCAGACTCGCGCAGATTTATACCGCTTTCCGTATTCACTCTCCATACCTCGGATTTATTTTCCGTTCTGTCGGAAAGGAAAAGCTTTGTTTCGTCCTCTCTGCGGTTTACAAGCCCCTGCAAAACGCTTCCTCCGGCTACGCGCCATTCTCCGAACGCCTTTGCAATCTCAAGAAAGCTATGCTTTTCAGCCCCGTCTATAAGATAGCTCTTCAGAGCAAATTCATCATATACAGACCATATATTACCCATATTATAAGAAAGTGAAACCAGCGCGTCAAACTGATTCTGTTTAAGGCTTATATTATATTTATCCGCAAATTTATTAACATAGCCCTCGTATGTACCCAACGCGTTTTTAAGGAGCTTTTCCGCTTCCTCCTCCGTTATTCCGTCCGGATATTCGTCCGCTCCTACTCCCGTTCCATAGCCGATAGTCCACTGGCTGTAATCCCAGTATTTATATTTACTGAATCCCTCGCACTTCTTGATAAGCTCTATGCAATCCTGCCCGGCCTTCATAGAATTGCCGGCTTCAACCGTGCAATACGGAAAAAGCATTACGACCGAAAGTATAACCGAAACTATTTTCAGACAAATTCCCTTTGCGTTCATTTAAAAACCCCCTATCGTCATAGAGATATAGTTCATTATAGTTAGACTGTCGTTTGAATTAATAAGCTTATCGCCGTTTACGTCCGCATTTGCCTGCGACGTATTAGTTAAGACGTTTTTATCAGAATCCAGCAGATACATATTCGGGGCGACTATATCCGCCACATTAACAATTCCGTCCCTATTTACGTCGCCGTAAAATATTTCTCCGGAAATTTTCAGTTCACCGTCAGACGCTTCAAACGCTGCCGGCTGCAAATCGTCTCCCACCAACGTATGACCGATAGAAACAAGCGTATTCAAATCGGCTGTTCCGTCCGCCGCTTTAAAGCGAAGCACCGCCGCCGTTCCGTCTCCGCTTTTATTTCTGCTGTCTGACCAGACAAGCCTGACCGCGTCCTGAGCATAGCTTCCGTTGCAGTAAAACACTCCGCCGGAAAGCGCGTCCGACTGCGAAGCTTCAATAAAGGTAAGCATATCCGGATCGTAATTCACAATTACCGAATAGGCAGATATACCTTTGTTATTTTTTATTTTCAGTTCTACCTCGGCAACGCCGTTCTCTTCGCCGTAGCCGGCGTTTATATACAACAGCGGCACGTTTTCCGCATACGCGTTTATACAAAAAGTACACGTCGTTACGAATAATAAAAATAAAGCTATTGCCGTTCTTAATTTTTTCAAGACGCCCTCCGTTCCTCCGACTGTACGGAAAAAGTAAATAAGCGGTTTTTTTATAACCTGTTTTCATTGTAATTCTAACATAATCCGACAGCTTTGTAAAGGCAAAACGCATGTTCATACTTTTCAAAGGCAAAAAAAGGACGCTTAGAAAGCGTCCCTTAAATTCTTTTTATTGCAGCGGCAGCTCGACCTTAAACGCGGCGAACCCATACGGCGGTAGAACCAGTCTTTCCTCAAACTTAACATCTCCGTAAAGAGTATGATAATACGAGCAAGATTTAACGTCCGTCTTTGAGCTGTCTATTACCTGCTCCTGAGCCGAACGGTTTATAAATATAATAACGGCTTTTCTCCTGTGATTTCTCGCCCTTGAAAAAGCAATAACGTTATCGTCTATATACAAAAACTTCAATGTTCCGTCCCTGAAAACCTTAGAGGATTTTCTTACCTTGGCAAGCAGACGGGTATAATTCAGCAGCTCCTGATCCTCTTTGCCCCACTGATAGCAACGGCGATTGAACGGATCCTTATATCCCTGCTGACCGGCCTCGTCGCCGTAATAAATACAGGGTACCCCCGGAAGAAAATACTGCAAAGCCATAGCCACCTTCATTCTGTTTCTGCCAAGCTCATATTCCTCCGCAGTCAGCATACGGCCGCTCATCCAGTCCTTGCTTTTTCCCTCGCAGCTTTCACCGCCAAGAACATTTATGGCTCTCTCAATATCGTGGGTTGAAATACTGTTCATAAGCACGTCTACCGACGGCTTCGGATAATTTTCGACAATCGTCATAACGCTGTTTCTGAAATCATAAGGACTGCCGCCCTTTACATAATTCATAATCGCTGAACGAAACGGATAATTCATAACCGAGTCAAGCTGATGTCCAAGCAGGTAACGCCTTTTAACTCCGTAGCTTTCCTTGTTAGAGGCGTCCTCCCAGACTTCTCCTATTATTAGCTTTTCCTTGCCGTGCTTCTTGACGCATTTATTAAGCTTATCCAGAAACTCGTCGGGCAGCTCGTCGGCAACGTCCAGACGATAACCGGCAGCTCCCATTTCAATCCAATAATCCAGTACGCCGCCGTCTCCGCAGATATACTCCGTATATTCCTTGTTGTTTTCCCGCACATTCGGCAGGGTATCTATCCCCCACCACGCCTCATATTTATCAGGATATTCATAAAAGGTATACCAGGGATAAAATTCGCTGTTCTTTGAATTATAAGCTCCCAGACTGTCGTAACGGTTAAACTTGTTAAAATAAACGCTGTCTGCTCCCGTATGGGAAAAAACTCCGTCAAGTATAATGGAAATACCGAATTCTTTCGCCTCTGCGCAAAGAGCTTTAAAATCCTCGTTAGTGCCTAAAAGCGGATCTACCTTTCGGTAATCAGCCGTATTGTATCTATGATTTTCATGGGACTCAAATATAGGATTCAGATATATGCAGGTCACGCCAAGCTCCTTGAGATAAGGCAGTTTCTCCCTTATACCCTCCAGATCTCCGCCGAAATAATCGTTATTCCAGACGTGACCGTTTTCGTCAGGACGGTAATAGGGAGTATCTTCCCAATTATCTCTCATTACCCTGCCGTAAGGAATATTTTCGTGAACCCTTCCGCTTTTATAAAAACGATCCGGAAAAATCTGATACATTATACCGCCCTTTAAAAATTCGGGAGTTTCAAAGGATTCGTCGTAAACCGTAAGCTGATATAAATCGCCGAAATTTATACTGCTTTCATGACACGCAGTCTTTTTTATATAATTTCTGGTACCGTTTAACGTATAGGAAAAATAATAATAATGTACTCCGGCGTATTTTGCAATAAACGTAGTCTGATATACGTTATTCGCCGAGTCCTCCGACTCCAGATTCATCTGAAGAAACCTTTCCTTGAAGCCGTTTCTGAAAAGCACAAGCACCGGCGGAAAATCAGGAACAACGTCTTTAGGAAGCCTTATCCTGAATTCGCACGGCTCGCCCTTTTTTATAGCCCCGAACGGCTTTTTATACATAACGTTCCAGCTATCGAAAATCTTTTTCATAGAGCCTCTCCTCTTTAATGTTATAAAAACCGGGCGTCCGGAAAAACCGGGCGCCCTTCTTTAAATCTATATAAGCTTATCAAAGTCCCCAGATGTCCTTTGCATATTCTGTTACAGCTCTGTCAGCGGAGAATATTCCTGCTCCGGCAATGTTATTCAATGACATTTTCGCCCATTTTTCAGAATTCTTATAGCATTCGGAAGAGTGAGCCTGAGCCTTTCTGTAGGAATCGAAATCCGCAAGAACCATATAGGGATCCGCGTCCTTAAGGGAATTTGCAACCTCGCTGAAGCTGCAGCCGTTTATGCCGTGATACATTCTGTCTATACAGCTTTTTATAACAGGGTTTGATTTATAATATGCGCCGGGATCGTAGCCTGATCTCTTGAGATCGTTGACCTCCTCGGTTTTCATTCCGAAGATTATTATATTTTCGTCCCCGACAGCCTCCTTTATCTCAATGTTAGCGCCGTCGAGCGTTCCAAGCGTAATAGCGCCGTTGAGCATAAGCTTCATATTTCCCGTACCCGAAGCCTCTGTGCCCGCCAGAGAAATCTGTTCGGATATGTCGCTTGCCGGCATAAGAAGCTCGGAAAGAGTAACCCTATAATCTTCAAGAAAATAAACTGAAAGCTTTTTGCTTATCTTTGGATTCTTTCTTATCTCCTCGGAGATCGCCCATATAAGCTTGATGATCTGCTTTGCCAGATAATATCCCGGCGCCGCCTTTGCGGCAAAGATATATGTCTTAGGAATAAAATCCGCGTCGGGATTGTTAAGCAGAAATTCATAATCCGCAAGAATGTTCATAACATTCAGATGCTGACGCTTGTATTCGTGCAGACGCTTTACCTGAACGTCGAAAATGCTGTCGGTATCTATAAGGATATTACTGTTTTGCTTTACATACTTTGCAAAACGCTCCTTATTATCCTTCTTTATTTTCATAATGTCCTCAAGGACTGATTTATCGTTTTCAAATACGCAGAGCTTTTTCAGCTCGCTGCCGTCATGAAGGAATTTGTCTCCGATCTTTTCCCTGAGAAGAGCGGTAAGTCCCGGATTGGACTGATAAAGCCATCTTCTGTAAGCGATACCGTTGGTAACGTTTTTGAATTTTCTCGGAGTATCGGTATATTCGTCGTTGAAAACATCGTGCTTGATAATTTCCGAGTGAAGCTTTGAAACTCCGTTTATGCTATGCGACGCCACAACGCAGAGCGTAGCCATATGAATCTGATTATCCTTGATAATAGACATTCTTGTCGTTTTTGCGCTGTCTCCGTTGTTTCTTTCCATAAGCTCGGCGCAGTAGCGGTTGTTTATTTCAACAATAATGGAGAAAATTCTCGGAATTATTCTCTTGACAAGATTAACGTCCCATTTTTCAAGGGCTTCAGTCATTACAGTGTGGTTAGTATACGCAAAGGTATTTGTAACGATATGCCACGCCTTTTCCCATGTATAGCCGCAGTCGTCAAGAAGTATGCGCATAAGCTCGGGAATAGCAAGAGTCGGATGCGTATCGTTTATATGAATAGCCGTTTTTTCATGAAGATTATCCAAGGTGCCGTATACCGACATATGATTGTTTACAATATCCCCCACAGAGGAGGCGCAGAGAAAATACTGCTGACGCAGACGCAGAGCCTTGCCCTCAAGGTGATTATCATTAGGATAAAGGACCTTTGAGATGGCGTTTGCAGCCGCGTTCTGGCCCAACGCCTTTTCATAGTCGCCGTGATTGAACATCGACATATCAAAGCTCGGAGCCTTAGCGGCCCAGAGTCTTAACACCGACACTCCCTCGCTGTCGTGTCCGGAAACATACATATCATACGGAATAGCCTGAACCGTGGAGTAATTGACATGTGAAATATGGTGATACTGATTGTCCCAGTATTCCTGAAGCTCGCCCTCAAAATGAATGTCTATTGAAAGCTCGGGGCGGGGATCAAGCCATACGGAGCCGCCGGGCAGCCAGTTATCAGGAAGTTCGGTCTGCCAGCCGTCTTCAAGCTTCTGCTTGAATATTCCGTATTCATAGCAGATAGAATAGCCCATCGCCGGATATGCCTGAGTTGCCAGCGCGTCAAGATAACACGCCGCAAGACGTCCGAGTCCGCCGTTTCCAAGTCCTGCGTCAGGCTCGTATTCATATACATTTTCAAGCTTTACGCCGTATTCCTTAAGCATTTTTTCAACTTCGCCGGCAATTTCAAGATTATAAAGACTTGTTTTCAGCGAACGTCCCATAAGAAATTCCATTGAAAGATAGTATACCTGCTTTTTGCCGTCCGAATGTACCTTGTTTATAAACTTCTGCCGCTTTTTTTTGAGAAATTCAACTATTATCGAGGACAAAACCTGATATATCTGTTTATCCGAAGCTTCATCCGGTGAAATATTATACCTGAGCTGAAGCTCTTTTATAAATGACTCTTTTATATCTGCGATTTCCGGCTTTATTGTCATTATTATCTCCTATCTCCCATATGAAATGGAATTGTTTTATATACTGTCTGTACTGTTAAGCGCAGACAAATAAAAATTTTCACAAAATCATTATACTATAAAAGCTGCCGTTTTTCAATACCCGATTCAGGTTTTTAACATATTGCCCGAACTTTTTTCATCAATAACATATAAATTTAATCATGATTTAAAATTATCCGCGCTTTTATTCCTTCAAATTACTGCTTCGCCCTGTTTTTTGCTCTTTGAGTATTACTTAGGATTCTTTTTCTTATACGGATATTTTCCGGAGTAACCTCCAGCAGCTCGTCGTCCGCCAAAAATTCCAGACTGTCCTCAAGACTAAGACGTCTCGGAGGAACAAGTCTGAGAGCGTCGTCCGAACCGCTTGCGCGCGTATTGGTAAGGTGCTTTTTCTTGCAGACATTTACAACCAGATCCTCGGTTTTAGGAGACGCCCCCACTATCATACCCTCGTAAACCGGAGTGCCGGCGTCGATAAAAAGCTGTCCGCGCTCCTGCGCGTTATACAAGCCGTAGGTAACCGCCTCGCCCGTTTCAAAGGAAATAAGCGAGCCGGTGTTTCTTCTGGGAATTTCGCCCTTATAAGGCTGATAGCTGTCAAAAACGCTGGACATTATTCCTTCTCCCTTAGTATCCGTCAGAAATTCGCTTTTATATCCGAAAAGTCCTCTTGCGGGAATAATAAATTCAAGCTTCATTCTTGAACCCTGCGGATGCATTTCAACAAGCTCGGCCTTTCTCGTTCCCATTTTTTCCATTACAGAGCCGACGCAGTCTTCAGGTACGTCTATAACAAGTCTTTCGACCGGCTCCAGCTTCCTGCCGTTTTCGTCCTCCTTGAAAAGCACCCTCGGAGTTGAAACCGAAAGCTCATAGCCCTCGCGGCGCATATTTTCAATAAGGATTGAAAGATGCATCTCTCCTCTTCCGGCGACCTTAAACGAATCGGTGTTTTCGGTCTCCTCAACGCGCAGGGAAACGTCCTTTAGAGTTTCCTTGAAAAGTCTTTCACGGAGCTGACGCGAGGTCACAAATTTTCCCTCTCTGCCTGCAAAAGGAGAATCGTTTACGGAAAAAGTCATTTCAACCGTAGGCTCGCTTATTTTTGTAAATTCAACAGGCTCCACGCAATCGGGAGCGCATATTGTGTCGCCGATGGTGATTCCCTCGATACCGCTGATCCAGACGATGTCGCCCGCTTTTGCCGTTTCGGCAGGCACTCTCTGAAGTCCCTCTATCTGAAGCAGAGAAACAAGCCTTGCGTTGGAAATCCTTTTTTCGGAATTCTGATGATTACAGACCGAAACGTTCTGATTGACTCTGACCGATCCTCTCTGTATGCGGCCTATTCCGATTCTTCCCACATACTCATTATAATCTATTGATGAAATGAGCATCTGAAACGGGCCTTCCTCGTCTGCCTCAGGCGGATTAATATAGCTTAAAATAGTATCGAACAGAGGAGCGAGGTCAGTTCCCGCCTCATACTGGCTCAGCGACGCCGTACCGGCTCTTCCGGAGCAGAAAAGTATAGGACTTTCAAGCTGTTCCTCGTTTGCGTCAAGATCAAGCAGAAGCTCGAGAACCTCGTCGCCGATTTCGTCAAGACGGGCGTCGGGACGATCAATCTTATTGACTACGATAATAATCTTATGGTTCATTTCTAAAGCCTTAGACAGTACAAACCTGGTCTGAGGCATTGCTCCCTCGGCTGCGTCCACAAGCAGAAGCACCCCGTCCACCATACTGAGCACGCGCTCGACCTCTCCGCCGAAATCCGCGTGTCCGGGCGTATCTATTATATTGATTTTAGTTCCGTTATAGCAAACGGACGTATTTTTTGCGAGAATGGTAATTCCTCTTTCACGTTCTATATCATTGTTGTCCATGACTCTTTCGGCAACCACCTGATTTTCCCTGAACGCGCCGCCCTGCTTGAGCATTTCGTCGACAAGGGTAGTTTTACCGTGATCGACGTGGGCTATAATGGCTATGTTTCTTAAATCTTCTCTGATCATTTTTCATTCCTCCAGAAATGTTTAGGGTATGAAATTTATATTAATATAACCTAAAGTCTAATTATAATTTTTCAGCAGTGCGCTTAACTTGCCTGAAAAAGCGAATATATATCGTTTTCATCATAACCGTTCATAATCGCTTTTACCATATAATTTCCCCTAAATGAATCAACATTAAACTGCACATTTTGTCTAAAGAGCGTTTTTTTTAATGCATAAAAAATGTCCTGCATAAAAATGCAGGACTTGTTATTGGTGGGAGAAGATGGATTCGAACCATCGAAGCTGAAAGCAACAGATTTACAGTCTGCCCCCTTTGGCCACTCGGGAATTCTCCCATAAAAATTCCGCCGGACTCTGCCGACAGAATATGGAGCTGGTGGACGGACTCGAACCCCCGACCTGCTGA
>ENA-ORMO01001854-ORMO01001854.1-human-gut-metagenome-genome-assembly--contig:-NODE-1854-length-19923-cov-2.919166_pt1 | contig 19923 bp, 16 predicted proteins | sample MGYA00242106_ERZ509001 | MGnify/ENA primary metagenome ERZ509001 (study PRJEB26280, sample SAMEA2338736) | human gut metagenome | biome: human gut; feature: human-associated habitat; material: faeces... | reverse complement strand
GAAATCATGCATTCGCATGATTTCGCGCCGCACTTCCCGGGCTTTTTGTGAACAAAGTTCACAGTTAACTTCAAACACACTCTAAGATTTACTGTAAGAAAATGACTATTTCCAAAAGCATACAGTAGTGCTATAATAGCAGTGTTTAGAATGTTAGGGGCAGACTCATTTTTTGTCTGTGACCTGACATTTTCCTATTATTTATATATTTGGAGGAGTTATGCAAATTATAATTGTCGGGTGTGGAAAAGTTGGACGTACACTTGCAGAGCAGCTTCAGGAAGAGGATACTGATATAACTCTGATCGATATCAATCCGGACAGGATTAATGAGATTATAGATGAAGTAGATGCTATGGGCGTTGTTGGAAATGGAGCAAGTATCAATACTCTTATGGAAGCGGGAATTGAGAACGCAGACATTCTTATCGCGGTTACTGTATCAGATGAGATGAACCTTCTATGCTGTCTGATCGCCCAGAAGACTGGTCACTGCCACACAATTGCCCGTGTGCGTAATCCGATTTACAGTAAGGAGATCGGTTTTATCAAGGAGCGTCTGGGTGTAACCATGATCATCAACCCGGAACTGGCAGCAGCACAGGAAATTTCAAAACTTCTGCGTTTTCCATCCGCCATAAAGATTGATACTTTTGCCAGAGGCAAGGTAGAACTTCTGAAATTTAAAGTAATGCCTGAATTTGAACTGGATGGAAAGAGCATCCAGCAGATTACTGAGCACTTTCGCTGCGATATTCTTTTCTGTGCTATTGAGGGAAAAGATTATACTACCATTCCAGGTGGTACCAATGTGATCCGGAATGGAGATGTGATTTCTATTCTTGCTACCCCGCAGAATGCAGCAGCTTTCTTTAAAAAGATTGGCTTGAAGACCCATCAGGTAAAGAACACCGTGATCGTAGGTGGCGGAACAATTTCTTATTATCTTGCCCAGGCCCTGCTTGCCATGAAGATCAAAGTCAAGGTAATTGAGAAAGATAAGAACCGCTGTGAGTTCCTAAGCGAAGAACTTACAGATGCTACGATTATTAATGGTGACGGCACAGACCGTTCCCTTCTTCTGGAAGAGGGGTTGGAAAGTGCTGAGTCCTTTGTAACTTTGACCAATATGGACGAGGAGAATATTTTCCTTTCCCTTTTCGCAAAGACTATTTCGAATGCCAAGCTGGTTGCCAAGGTAAACAGACTTGCCTATGACGATATTATTGACAGTCTGGATATCGGAAGTGTTATTTACCCGAAATACATTACTGCAGATTATATTTTGCAGTATGTAAGAGCAACCCAGAATTCCATTGGAAGTAATGTGGAGACCTTGTATCACATTCTGGATGGAAAGGCAGAAGCTCTGGAATTTAAGATCTGTGATAATTCACCTATTGTAGGAAGGACATTGTCTGAACTGAATCTGAAGAAGAATCTTCTGGTTGGATGTCTTTACCGGGATGGCAGTGTCCGCATTCCTCGTGGACATGATGCCCTGGAGATTGGTGACAGAGTTGTAATTGTTACCACTAACAGAGGCCTTCGTGATATCAACGATATACTTGCAAAGTAAAGGAGTCCGGACATGAATTATTCCATGATATCTTATATTCTTGGCTGGATCTTCAATTTTGAAGCGGCATTTATGATTTTGCCAGGAATAACAGCAATCATTTACCGGGAAAAAAATGGTCTGGCATTTCTGATCACGATGTTGATCTGTCTGACAATCGGAATTCCGCTTACCAGGAGGAAAAGAAAAAGCAAAGTATTCCATGCCAAAGAGGGTGCTGTTACAGTTGCTCTCAGCTGGCTGGTACTCAGTATTGCAGGAGCCCTTCCCTTTATTATTTCAGGAAGTATTCCTCATCCTATAGATGCAATATTTGAGACTGTTTCCGGTTTTACCACGACTGGAGCCAGTATTTTGAACAATGTGGAGGCGCTTTCTCACTGTATGCTGATCTGGAGAAGCTTTACCCACTGGATTGGCGGAATGGGAGTACTGGTATTTATTCTCTGCCTGCTGCCTCTTACCGGTGGATATCACATGAATCTGATGAAAGCAGAGAGCCCGGGACCGTCTGTCAGCAAATTGGTGCCGAAGGTACAGTCCACAGCCAAGATTTTGTATACCATATACATTATTCTGACTATTGTGGAGATCATTTTCCTTCTCATTGGAAAAATGCCTCTGTTTGATACATTGTGCCTTAGTTTTGGTACCGCAGGTACTGGTGGTTTTGGTATCAAAAATGACAGCATTGCAAGCTACAGCACGTATAATCAGGTGGTGATCACGGTCTTTATGATTCTTTTTGGAATCAACTTTAATGCCTATTATCTGCTTCTGACGAAGAAAGTAATGCAGGCAGCCAAGAATGAAGAGGTACGTTACTATCTGGGGATTATTGGTCTGGCCATTGTAGCTATCGCCATTAATACAAGAGAAATGTTCACAAGCTTTGGAAGAGCTTTCCAGCAGGCTGCTTTCCAGGTGGGCTCCATCATTACTACTACTGGATATGCTACCACAGATTTCAATGTGTGGCCGGTATTTTCCAAGACCATTCTGGTTATCCTTATGTTTGTGGGAGCCTGTGCGGGAAGTACAGGCGGCGGTATCAAGGTATCTCGTCTTCTGATCCTGTGTAAATCTGCACGTAAGGAACTGCAGCTGTATCTGCATCCAAATGCAGTGAAGAAGATCAAGATGGATGATAAGGCGATTCCCCATGAAGTTGTGAGAGCTACAAACATGTTCCTGTTTGTGTATATTATGATTTTTGTTACTTCACTGTTGATCATAAGTTTGGACAATCTGGATATGGTTTCCAATTTCACCGCGATCGCAGCTACTTTGAATAATATAGGACCTGGTCTTGGCGCTGTGGGACCTACCGGAAATTTTGATACGTATTCTTATATTTCCAAGGCTGTCATGATCTTTGATATGCTGGCAGGAAGGCTTGAAGTATTCCCGCTGTTACTTTTGTTTAAAAGAGATACCTGGAGAAAGTTCTGAAAACTGACAAATAAAAAACTCCTCAAATTAACACGCTCTAAAGAATGTTAATTTGAGGAGTCTTTATTTGTGTAAGCAACGAACAGGAGCCTGTTTGGTTTTTACTTGTCCATAGTATATGGCTCATCTGCCGGATATCCTCCTGCCGCTTTCTGCATTCCACGCGGCAGTGCATCCTTGGAAGTACGCCAGTCTGCATCTTTATTGCGGTAATCAAACTTATCGCAGAACCAGTCCAGATCATCAGAAAGCCTTTGCATATTCTGCTCCATCATTGGGAAAAGGATAGCGTAAAAGGCTTTTTTCTCTTTATCAGATAAAGCACTTTCAGCTGTTTCAACAAGATCTCCGAAATGGGGAATGCAAAATCCCTTACAGGTTTCAAAAAGCGGGAGAAATTCCTGATTTTTTTTAAACAGTTCAAAAAAAGTATCCAGATATCTTGCATAGGTATCTTTATAAAAATTGCAGATATAGCAGGTATCTTCCTGTTCTTTTACCCATGTGCCAAGAGAAGTCTTCGGTGCCTCTGTATCTGTGTTCCTCTTCTTAAATCTGGAAAAAACGGAAGTCCTGGAAGGGGCGAAAATCCTGATCTGTTCATGAAGTTCTTTTGTTTTGTACTGAAAATGGGTTTTCAGAATCAGCCCTGTACCCAGACGGTTTCCGTAGTCATACATTTTCTTATAGTGGGTACGGCAAAAGCCCATTTTATCAGTTTCTGCCCGTACATCGTCTTCCATATAAGATGCGCCGGCACCTAAAACGAAATCCATGGCATGCTGTTCCAGCTGGCGCTCCACAAAACAGAAAGGGCATTCGTCCTCTGCTTTAAAAGCATCCATCAGGGGAATGGTATATAATTTTTCTTTCATCTGTAAGGTCTCCTTCAGGATTTTAATGTATAAGTCTATAATTTTTCAACATCTGCTCCATGGATAAATGCCTGCAAAATACAGTCTATCGTCCGATGAAGATAAGGACGGTATTCAGCAAGACAGACTGGCTGGGAGTGAAGAATACAGCTGTAACTTGTGGAACTTACCAGTTCAATAATGGTAAAAAGAAGCAGCTCTGGGGAATCATACTGTACATCAGATTGATCCAGAAGATTGAGATATTCCTGGAAAAATGGAAAATCATCGTCATCTGCCTGTTCCTGAAACGCATCCTTAAAAACTCCCCAGGACAGATTCTTGGAAATAAAGCCAAGCAGACTACTCTCAGTTTCCAGCCTGTCCAGAATATTATCTACAATAAAATGAAGCTGTGCAGTGAAACCGGTAATGTGGGAGGCTTCCAGAGCGTCATGCGCCTCGGAAAAAAGTTCGCCGGCTTTGTGAGAGATCAGCTTATTTCGAATATCATATTTATCTTTAAAATAGAGGTAAAAAGTTCCTTTGGCCAGTCCTGCCTGATTAACAATGTCAGAAATCGTCGTTTTGGCAAAGCCTTTTTCGGTGAAGAGATCAAAGGCGGTCTGCAGCAGGGTGGTATTTTTTTGCATTTTGTTCAGTTCGATTTTTCCCATAGTATATTGCCTCCTGATGCCGGAATGACCGTACAGAAATGAAGAGCAATGATTATAAAATTCCGGCAAGTGTATTTATCTATAAGTATACCGGAGAAAGAAAAGATAATCAATATTGTAAAAATGACCAAAGTTCAGTTTTTTTGCAAAGAAAATCTTGTAGACTATTCAGTATTGACCGTTAGTCATTTTTGAATATAATATTGTTATGAAAGCGAATAGACAGGAGGATGAAGAAATTGATTAAAACGGGAAAATGGATAGCCAGACACAGAGTGCTCATTTTGATTCTTGGCTTTCTTTTACTGATTCCTTCCGTGATCGGAACGGTAACCACAAAGGTCAATTATGACTTGTTAAGTTATCTGCCTAATTCTCTGGAAACCATTAAGGGCCAGGATATTATGGTGGATGAATATGGTATGGGCGCCTTTTCCATGGTCGTGGTGGAAAATATGGAGTTAAAAGATGTGCAGAAGCTGGAAGAGCAGTTCAGTGCGCTGGATCATGTGGAAGATGTTTTATGGTACGATGATGCCGCAGATCTGAGTCTGCCGGTCAGTATGCTGCCGAAAGATTTAAGGGAGATGTTTTTTAAAGGAGATGCGACGATGATGCTCGTGCTCTTTGACGATACGACTTCTTCCGACGCGTCCATGGATGCGGTAAAAGAAATGCGAAAGATTGCCAATAAACAGTGTTTTATCAGCGGCATGTCGGGAATTGTTAACGATATTAAAGATATTGCCCTGGAAGAATTACCGATTTATGTGGTCATTGCCGCAGTCTTATCCCTGCTGGTGCTGGAACTGGCAACGGATTCTTTTCTCGTTCCGGTATTTTTCCTGCTGAGTATTGGTATAGCCATCTTATATAATCTGGGTACCAATATATTTCTGGGGGAAGTTTCTTATATTACCAAAGCCTTGACCGCGGTGCTTCAGCTCGGGGTAACCATGGATTATTCCATCTTCTTATTAAACAGCTTTGAGGAGAATAAGAAACATTTTCCGAATGATAAAAATGAAGCCATGGGTCATGCCATTGCCAGTACTTTCCGATCCATTGTCGGCAGTTCAGTAACTACTGTGGCCGGATTTGCCGCTCTTTGTTTCATGACGTTTGGGTATTGTTATGGCGAAAGGTGTTATTATCGGCGTTTTCTGCTGTGTAACGATTCTGCCTTCACTGATCCTTGTTTTTGATAAACAGATTGAAAAGACAAAACACAAACCGCTGATTCAGAGTACACAAAAGGGTTCAATTTTTATCACCAAACATTATAAAGCATGGATTCTTGTATTTTTAGTTCTGCTTGTTCCGGCGATTTATGGAAATAACCACACGCAGATCTACTATAATATTGCACAGTCGTTGCCACAGTCGTTGCCAAGTAACGTGGCCACAAAGAAACTGACCGATACCTTTGATATGAGTACGGTTCATCTGGTTATGATGGATAAAAATACGGATGCCAAAGATAAACGGAAAATGATCGAAGAGATTGAAGACGTCAAAGGGGTAAAATGGTGTATTGGACTAAACTCACTGGTAGGTCCGGCAGTGCCCGATTCCATGGTGCCGCATGATCTGAAAAAGATGCTGCAAAGCGATAAAACAGAGATGGCCTTTGTCTGTTCGGAATATGAATCGGCAACGCCGCAGGTGAACAGACAGATTGCCGCCATTAATAAAATTACCAAAAAGTATGATCAGACCTCCATGGTCATTGGAGAAGCGCCAATGATGAAAGATCTGGAAGACGTAACCAATGTGGATATTCAAAACGTAAATATTGCTTCGATTGTCGCTATATTCATTATTATCCTGTTCGTCTTTAAATCTTTTTCCCTGCCGGTGATTCTTGTGTCGGTGATTGAGTTTGCCATTGCCGTCAACATGGCCATACCATATTATCAGGGAATAAGTCTTCCGTTTGTGGCCAGCATCGTTATTGGAACCATACAGCTTGGCGCCACCGTGGATTATGCCATCGTACTGACCAATCGTTATCTGGAAGAAAGAAGAATGGGTAAAAATAAATGGGAAGCGGTACGGATTTCTCATCAGACGAATATGTTGTCCATTATCACCAGCGCGTTAAGTTTATTTGCCGCAACGTTTGGCGTATCCTGTTATTCCAAAGTAGATATGATCGGCGCGATCTGTACACTGCTGGCAAGGGGAGCCATCATCAGCATGATCGTTGTTGTTACGATGCTGCCGGCCATGTTCCTGATTTTTGATAAGGTAATTTGTAAAACAACGCTGGGAATGGGACATCTGCATTCCGGAAAAGAAAAAAAGATGGAAGGTCATGTGGTTTCACAATAAAAGGGAGGATGATTGAAATGAGAAGAAATAAATGCAGCAGACACAGTGCAAAGATCTTTGCGCTTTTGATGAGCGCTGTTCTGACTTTCGGTACAGTTATGCCGGTAAATGCCGCAGAAAAAAAAGAGAAGAAAGAAGATAAAACGGAGACCGTATACATTAATGCCGCTGCCGATGGAACCGTGGATAAGGTGACGGTCAGCGACTGGCTGCAAAATCATGACAACAGCGATACGTTATCCGATTATTCCAATCTGGAAAATATTAAAAATGTCAAAGGAGACGAAACCTATACACAAAACGAAGACGGTTCGATCGTGTGGGACTCCAGGGGAAATGATATTTATTATCAGGGAGAAACCAGTGAAGAGCTTCCGGTTTCCATGAAAGTCAGTTATTATCTGGACGGAGAAAAAATCGATCCGGCAGATCTGGCTGGAAAAAGCGGAAAGGTAAAGATTCGTTTTGACTATTACAATAATTCGGATGAAACTGTAAAAGTAAAAGGAAAAGAATATCAGGTGCAGACACCGTTTACCATGATGACGGCCCTCATCATGCCGACGGATACCTTCACCAATGTAAAAGTAAGCAACGGAACAGTGCTTACCGATGGCGATAAAAATATCGTAGTTGGCCTTGGTTTTCCGGGGTTAAAAGACAGTCTTCGTCTGTCTTCCTATGAACAGCTCAGTGATATTTCCATGCCGGAATATGTAGAGGTTACGGCCGATGCCAAAGACTTTTCACTGGCGCTTTCTCTGACGGCGGCAACTACCGGTAATCTCGATGAATTAAATCTGGGCGATCTTTCTGATGCCGATGATCTGAAAAAAGACATTGATGAACTCACCGATGCATCCACACAGCTTGTGGACGGCAGCAAAGAACTGGCCGATGGTCTGGATACGCTGTCTTCATCTTTCGGTACATTTTCCGATGGCCTTTCCGACGCAGATGCCGGCGCAGGGGAATTAAAGAAGGGATTAAAAAAACTGGATTCGAAAAAAGTAGAACTGTCTCAGGGGGTACAGTCTTTGAGCGACGGGCTGAAGACATTAAAAACAGGAACTGCTTCTTTAAATCAGGGAATTAAAGATTACACAAATGGAGTAAGCAGTCTGGATACCGGTCTGGCTACCGCAGGAACAGGTGCATCCAGCTTACAGCAGGGCGCAGGCGCTCTTTCTGCAGGACTGAAAAGCTATACCGATGGTGTTTCCCAGTTAAAGACAGGAATCAATCAGTTGAACGAGGAAGTATCTGCCATGGGCAATATTACCTTGCCGGATGATAAGACCATGACAGCCGTTAAAAACGCTGCGGCAGCGCTGGAAAAGGATGCACAGACCCTGCAGGCCAGCGCAGGTGCAATTACCGCAGCCATGGAAAAAATCAACGGTTTAGCAGAAACCGTAAAAAAACATAACGAAGAGGTAGCGACCAGATTTAATCAGGCGAAAAATGCGCTGGATGGTATAGATAAAAAAGCAACAGAAAAAGCCAACAGCCAGTTAAAAGACCAGGAAAGCGCGGTGGAAACTTCGGCGAAAGACCAGGCCATCGCTGACGCAAAAGCGGCTGTGGATCAGGTGGAAGGATTAACGGATGAACAGAAATCCGCGTTAAAAAATGCTATGGAAAGTAAAATCAGTGTGGATGTCACCTTGAAGGATATACAGATTGAAGGTCTGGGTCAGGATGCAAAAGACAGTCTTAACGATGTGCCAAAACTGGATCTCCCGACCATAGAGTTGAATCTGGATACCATGGCGCAGCTTCTTCAGGATATGAAAAAACAGGCAGCCGTTCTGGAAAAATTTGCAGAAAGTACAGGAGAACTGACGGGAATGACGGATAAGATTCCGGCATTAATCGCCGGTGTAGGAAAATTAAATGATGGAGTAAATGCACTGGCAAAAAATAATTCATCCATCACCGGAGGAATGAAGCAGCTTTCTGATGGACTGAATACGTTATCTTCCGGTCTGACCACCATGCAAAAAGGAGCAAAACAGCTAACTGGTAAAAATGATGAACTGACCGGCGGAGCTTCTGCGGTGGATCAGGGTGTGGGCAAACTGCAAAGCGGCGGTTCAACTATGAAAAAAGGCATGGAAACCTACCTTGGAGGCGTACATTCCGCTTATGAGGGCTCCGATCAGCTGGCGGACGGTACGGCAAAATTAAAAGGAGCCGGAAGTCTTCTGACCGCCGGTATTGATAAGCTGGCAGAAGGTTCGGGTACTTTGCGAGACGGTATGCAGGAGTTTGATGAAGAAGGCATTCAGAAGATTTCTGATCTGGCCGGCGATGATCTTCAGACTGTGATCAATCATTTTAAGGCCGTAAAGAAAGCCGATAAAAATTATTCTTCTTTCTCAGGAAAACAAAAAGACAGTAAAGGAAGCGTACGCTTTATCTGGGAGACAGAAGCCATCGAGACAGAAGACAACTAAGGGTAATACTAACTTATCATAAAAAAGACTGTGGAATGCATAAGGGAACGCAGGTTTCCGGGTAATTCCACAGTCTTTTTCTATACGTTGTCTGAAAAAAATGTGTTCTTCCCTCGCGAAAAAAAGAGGTCTGTGTTATAATCATAAACCAGCCTGTCTGTGATGGACAAAGAAAATGGACAGAGGCAGCAGGTGTGGAGGATAACGAGAAAAAAGAAAGGCGAAAAAAATATGCTCAGGATTTCGCAGCTTAAATTAAAGATTAATCATACGGAAGAAGAACTTCTGGAGGAAATTATCCGAAAAGCCCACGGGCAGGTTCCGATAAAATGGAACATCGTGAAAAAATCCATTGATGCCAGAAAAAAACCGGATTTATTTTACAGTTATACCATAGACGCTTCTTTTGCCGGAGAAAAAAGGTTACTGCATACCCGGTCTTCCAAAGAAAGGAAGAACGGATGGAAAGAAACCAGGGAAACCACATACCATTTTCCCCGGAGAAATATGCAGAAGCTGGCCCGGGAGCAACGTCCGGTGGTCATCGGCGCCGGTCCGGCCGGTCTGTTTGCTGCCCTGGTTCTGGCGGAAAACGGATTTTCCCCGGTCTGGGCACTGTTTATGAGCATCGTCATCTATGCGGGTTCCGGACAGTTCGCCGCGATAGGGCTCATGACAGCCCCGTTTTCCCCGGTCTCATCCATCCTGCTCACCCTGATGATAAACGCCCGGCATCTTTTTTACGGGCTGTCCATGTTAAAGCCATTCAAAAAGGCGGGAAAAAGAAAGCCTTATATGATATTTTCCCTGACTGACGAAACTTATTCCCTGCTTTGTTCCGCCAAACCTCCCGAAGGAGTGGATGAATCGTGGTTTTTCTTTTTTATCGCCCTACTCGACCAGCTGTACTGGATCGCAGGCTGCTGCCTCGGCGCGGCCGCCGGAAAATTCCTGCCCTTTGATTCCACCGGTATCGACTTCACGATGACCGCCCTGTTTCTCGTTATATTTGTGGAACAATGGGAAAAGGCTTCCTCGCATCTTTCCGCCTTTATCGGGCTTGGTATCACCGCCGTATGCCTGATAGCCTTCGGGCCGGACAGATTCCTTATTTTTTCCATGGCGGGCATCCTCGCCGCACTACTCATCTTTCAAAAGGAGCTTGACAAATGACATCCCAGACTTTCTTCCAGCTTTGCATTACCATCGCCATCATCGCCGCAGCTACATTTCTGACCCGCGCGCTGCCGTTCCTGCTCTTCCCTGACGGAAAAAAAACGCCGCGTGCCGTACAATATCTCGGCGCCGTCCTGCCGAGCGCTTCCATCGCCATGCTCGTCGTATACTGCTTTAAAAATGTTTCCGTTCTTTCCGGCTCCCATGGCCTGCCGGAGCTGATAGCTGCAGTTTTTGTCATTGCCGTACATAAATGGAAGCACAGCCTGCTTTTATCTGTCGGCGGAGGAACGGCGCTGTATATGCTACTCGTGCAGGGGGTATTCTAAAAGATGTGCACATCCATATGAAAAGTATACGCCCTAGCGAACACTGCCGGCAGGCAATAATTTCTCTTCGTGCGAGTGCGCATAATCGTGTTTTTTATTCGATAGGAAAGTTCCTTTCCTATCGAATAAAAGGGGGACGGCGTGGAGCCATCCCTTTCCGCATTTTCTCTGTTCCCATCGTCTGTATCCAAAATCCCATCCTCAGTCGTCCACGACAGGAACCTCTTCTTCCTCCCACGCTTCTAAATCGTTGATATATTTTTTCGTCTCCTTTGCGATAACATTCGACAAAAGCAGGACTGCCAGAAGATTCGGTATCGCCATCAGCGCGTTCAGGATATCTGCCAGCGCCCACACCACATCGAGCACTGCCACCGGGGCTATCGCCGCAACTGCCACATATAAAATGCGGTACGGAAGAAGTCCCTTTTTCCCTGCAAAATATTCCACTGCGCGCTCTCCGTAATATGCCCACCCAAGCACCGTCGAATACGCAAAGCAGATGATTCCCAGCGTAAGTATCGCCGGCCCCAGATACGGTATCTGCCCGAATGCCAGCGTCGTCAGGATGCCTCCGTCTGTAATCTCATTTGCATTTATCGCCGGATTTTTCATTATCGTGGAAACGAGCACCAGACCGGTCATCAAACACACCACGACCGTATCCCAAAACGTACCTGTCGAAGAGACGAGCGCCTGCCGCACAGGATTGCGCGTCTGTGCCGCTGCTGCCGCGATCGGTGCGGAACCGAGACCGGATTCATTTGAAAACAGCCCGCGCGCCACGCCGTAGCGCATCGCCATCATCACGCCCGTACCCACAAGACCGCCTGCCGCCGCGCCGGGTTCAAACGCCAGCGTAAGTATCGTGCGGGTCGCCGGAATAATATAATCATAATTTATCCCCAAAATGATGATACAGCCCAGCACATAAAAAAGCGCCATAAACGGGACCAGCTTCTCACACACCTTGGCGATAGAACGGATACCGCCGAAGATAACGACCGCCGTCAGCGCCGCTACGGCCAGACCGACCAGCCACCCCGGCACACCCGCCGTTTCCTCCACGACAGACGCAATGGCATTGACCTGTGTCGCACAGCCTATCCCGAAGGAGGCAAAGCCGGCAAATACCGCAAACGTCATACCCAGTATTTTGCCAAGGGGCTGCCATTTCAAACCTCTGGACAGAGCGTACATCGCGCCGCCCTGCATCCTGCCGTCTCTCTTTTTCACCCGGTATTTTACCGCTATCAGGGATTCAGCATATTTTGTCGCAATGCCGAACACACCCGACAGCCAGCACCAGAATACCGCGCCCGGACCTCCGAGGGCGATAGCTGTCCCGACTCCCACGATATTCCCTGTTCCTATCGTCGCCGCCAACGCCGTTGTCAGCGCCCCGAAATTACTGACCTCACCCTCCGCCTTGTGGTCCTTTGTCACGGAAAGACGGATTCCTTTTGTTATCGTCTTCCACTGGATAAATCCGGTCTTAAACGTCATAAAAATATGCGTGCTGAACAGCAGAATGATCAGCCACCAGCCCCATATCACGTCATCCACCGCAAAAATCACTTCGCTCAACTTCTCAAACATACCTTTTCCTCCTGTACTTACTCTTTTATTAGTTTATCGCGTTACAGTGAAAAAGGCAATATTTTATTCAGCGCGTATCAGTTCAGCCATATCATGTTGTGCGGATAGGCGCATCTGAACTGTTACCTCAACGCTTTGCAAGCACCCGGTTGACCCGCTCGCTCGTAACAAGCATCAGCGCCGCCAGCGTGAGCAGGAAAAACGGATGTATCCCAAATCCGAACGTCTTTCCGAGAAATCCCAGAAAAGGAGGCATCAGCAGGCAGCCCACATATGCGGTCGCCATCTGTATCCCCATGATACTCTGGCTGATATCCCTTCCGAAACGGTTCGGCGTGTCATGCAGCATCGCCGGATAGATAGGGGCACAGCCCAGACCGATGCATATCAGCCCTACCAGGCTCAGCCAGGCCGTCCCCGGCAGCGCCAGAAGGACGCAGCCTGCCAGGCACAGCCATTCTCCCATCCTTATCATCTGTTTATTGTTAAAACGCAGGGCAAACACTCCTGCCAGTCCTCTTCCGACCGTGATTCCCATATAGAATAATGAAACCCAGCGGGCAGCCGTTTCCGCAGCAAGCCCTTTTTGCTGTACCAGAAAAGTACTGCTCCACAGTCCGGCAGCTGCCTCCACCGCACAGTAGGAAAAAAATGAGACCAACGCAGGCTTCGCCGCAGGAAGCCTAAGAAGCTCTGTCAGTCCGGTGCTCCTCCGCGCTTCTCCCTCCGACTGCTCCTGCAGTCCCGTTTCAAAGCGTTTCCACAGCGGCAGGCTTATGAGCAGGCAAATCACCAGGACGCACTGCATCGCTGCAATGGTGCTGTAGCCTGTCCGCCAGCCATTTTCTTTTGTCAGAAAAAGCGACATCAAAAGCGGTCCTGCCGTCGCCCCTATGCCCCAAAAGCAATGCAGCCAGTTCATATGCGCCGCCTCATAATGAAGCGCCACAAAGTTATTTAACGCGGAATCCACCGCACCCGCGCCGATACCCAGCGGGACTGCCAGCAGACAGAGCCAAAAAAATCCCGGTGAGAGGCAATAGCCCCACAGCCCTGCCGCAGTCATCGCTACACTGACCGCCGTAACTTTTCCTGTCCCGAATCTTTCTATCAGTTTTGCAGAAAAAAAGCTCGATACTATCGTTCCTCCTGAAACGATAGTACTCAAAATTCCCGCCCAGGATACGGAAACTCCCAGCTCCTGATGCAGTACCGGCCATGCCGAGCCAAGTATCGCATCAGGCAGTCCCAGGCTGATGAACGCGATATAGATTAAAATAAGCAATATTGTCGCCATAACGGCAGCTCCTCCCTTTGCGGGCTGCTCCTGTATGCCCGCATCGGGGTCTACTATAGCATCTTCTGTCCGTTTCGTCATCCCCTAAATTCTATCTTGCTATCATCGTCAGGTATGCCAGCACGCCCCCCAGCGCCCCGGCAGGAACCGCCGCCAAATACATCCACGCCATCTGCCAGCCGATGATTCCCTGAATCTGTGCCGGCGTCGCGCCTATCACCTCCATCTGCTCAATGCTGACGCTGTCCGGGCAAACGCTCTTTTTGCCGACGATGAACAATGCGATGCCCGCGCAGCACAGGATGAGCGCCGCGTGCGTTCCCTTCTCCTGAAATGCCCAGCATACCGCAACGAACACAAGAAGCGCCCCCGAAAACACCCCCGATATCCAGAGCGGGAAATTATTCTTCCATTGCTGTACCGCCACCTGTCTGCAAAATCCCCTTTCTCCTTTACCCATACTTTTCTCCTCCTTTCCCCTATTGAGGTCTTTCTATTATAGGACACCTTTTTTAGGAAGAAAGTCGAAATCTGTAAAAGATTTTAAAAAAATTTCAAAAATTTTTCTTAATTTTGCTTTTTGTGCTATACTGGACTGTGCGGCGCCGTTACAGACTGCGGCTCCGCCACATAAAACGATAACAGGTGGAAGAAAATGAGTAAAACACAATCCAGCACACTGATGACAGAAGGTCCTATCTGGAAAAAGATAATCACCTTCGCCTTCCCGCTCTTTCTGGGAAATCTGTTCCAGCAGCTATACAACACTGCCGACTCCCTGATAGTAGGAAACTTCCTCGGAAGCGATGCCCTCGCGGCAGTCAGCTCTTCGGGCAGTCTTATCTTTCTGATGGTCGGCTTTTTTAACGGCATCGCCATGGGAGCGGGCGTCGTTGTCGCCCGCTATTACGGTGCACGGCAGATTGAAAAACTGCAGCGCGCCATCCATACGGACGTAGCGTTCGCCCTTGTCGCAGGCGTACTCCTGACTATCATCGGCCTTATCCTCGCCCCGCAGATGCTCGTCTGGATGGGGACGCCCGAAGACGTCATGCCAAACTCTATCCTCTATTTCAGGATTTATTTCGCCGGTTCGCTGGCATTCGTCCTTTATAACGTACTGGTCGGCATCCTCCAGTCCATCGGAGACAGCAGGCATCCGCTTTATTATCTCATACTGTCCTCCATGATAAATATCGCGCTCGACCTGCTTTTTGTCGGCGTATTCCGCTGGGGCGTCGGGAGCGCCGCTCTTGCGACCATCATCTCCCAGTTCGTCAGCGCCCTGCTCTGCCTGCGCCGGCTGATGCACAGCCCTGAGGAATACCGCGTGACCCTTTCCAAGATCCGCTTTGACCTTCCGATGCTCAAGCAGATTATCCAGAACGGTCTGCCCGCCGGACTGCAGAACTCTATCATCGCTTTAGCGAACGTAGTCGTACAGTCCAATATCAACAGCTTCGGAAAAATGGCAGTCGCCGGCTGCGGCGCCTATTCCAAGGTCGAGGGCTTCGGCTTTCTGCCTATCACCTGCTTTTCTCTGGCGCTCACCACTTTCATCAGCCAGAACCTCGGCGCAAAAAAATACGACCGCGCCAAAAAGGGCGCACATTTCGGCATCATCTGCTCGATATGTCTTGCCGAGCTGGTAGGCATGTGCATCTACATCCTGTCCCCGTACCTTATCGCCGCCTTTAACAATGACCCGCAGGTCGTTTCCTTCGGCGTCACCCAGGCACGCACGGTCACACTGTTCTACTTCCTGCTGGCATTTTCTCACTGTATCGCGGGCATCATGCGCGGTGCCGGAAAAGCTACCGTGCCGATGTTTGTCATGCTGGCATGCTGGTGCATTATCCGCGTGACCTACATCACGGTCATGGTAAAGCTCGTTCCCGTCATCACCACCATCTTCTGGGCATACCCGCTGACGTGGAGTTTAAGCTCGATAATCTTTTTAATCTACTTTTTGAAAGCGGACTGGATACACGCCTACGAAAAACGGAACGCGTAACCGTTAAATCCGCTCCGGTCAGACAGATTCCGGGCAGGGGCAGAGGGAGATTCCGGCAGCAGGTTCCGCTTTCACTCACAGGGAATTTTATACAAAGGCTGCGTCTTTTACAGGGCGTATGTCAAACGGTCAAACTCGCACGGCTTCGCTGCGCTCAGACAAGTCCCGTTTGCCATACTGTAAAAGGCGCAGCCTTTGAAAATTCCCCTTCATTCAAGAAGTCATCTGCTGCCGGAATCTCCCTCTGCCCCTGCCCGGAATCTGTCTGACCGGAGAGTTTTCTCTGCCGGAAGGAAATCGTACCTCCCCGCTTATGTGCTGGCAGAAGTATAGTTTTTAATAGCTCGCTTCCAGACGATACGCGTAATGATAAATGCCAGTACAGGGGAGAGCACGCCCCACGCCATCATCGCCGGACTGAGCTCTCCCATAAGAAAGAGCCCCGGGAAATTCGTTATCACAAAAATCGGCAGGATAAAGGTACCGATACGCTGCATCCACTTCCCGTATATCATCTGCGGCATATTGTTAAAATCCCACAGCGCGGCCGTCATTTCTCCCAGCCCCTGTGTCGCCGTCGTCCAGAATGCCAGCAGGTTCGGCAGCAAAAACAGGCTGTACGTCAGCAGACACCCGCAGAGCAAAAAGAAGATAAATCCGGCTATCGCCCCCGCCGTGACCGGAAGCCCCGCTCTCTGCCAGCCGATGATGATCATTATGACTCCCGCCGCAAGATCCGGCAGGAGCAGGGAAATGTCCAGCTTCTGCAATGTCACCAGAAACTGCAGGGAGACCGGTTTTACCATGTACATGTCCAGCTGTCCTTCCCGCACCATCGTGGAGAGTCCCGTAAAATTCCCATAGTAGAGCATATATACGCCCGTCAGGAGCACATATACGCCGATAAACAAAAGGATATGATCCGGCGTCAGCACGCCGATATTTGTACCTGCCCGGTAAACGACCGCCACATATAAAAGTTTTATCAGCATCCAGCCTGTTTCTACCGCCACTCCGGCGGCAAAATTCGCGCGGTACTCCAGCTGCGACATCAGAGACATTTTCAAAAAAACGCCCAGAAGCCGTCCGTATCTGACCGCCCATTCTGATATTTTTCCAAATGTTCCGTTCTTCATCTCAGCCTCCCACCGCCGCAAACCGCTTTAAGCCCTTCGCCCACAACACTCTTGCCAGCGCAAAAAATACCGCTATCCATAAAAACTGACATAAAAATCCGCTGCCGACCTGCTCCCAGAGAAGCTTTCCGTTTACAATGTTGACCGGAAACTGCGTCGTATATCCAAAGGGCAGAAGACCGATGAGAAATGCCGCCGTTTCCCCGAAGATATCCATCGGGAACACACCTCCGCTTATCACGACCAGCACCACACTCACAGTACCGAATATCAGATGCACATCCGTCAGCCAGAAGCTTATGAGCGCCACGCAGTAAAAAATCAGGAAATTGAGGATTACCGCCAGCACCAGCGATACAAAAAATGCCGCAATCCTTCCCACGGATAATTCCAGCCCCAGAAATGCCGCCGAAAATCCGATGAGCCCTGCCGATACGAGCGTTAAAAGCCCCATCTGCACGCTTTTTTCCCCCATGTGGTCGAAAAAGCGATAGGCAAAATAGTCAACCGGACGCACCAGATATTTGTTCAGTCCGCCTGTTTTGATATCCTGGTTCACCGCATATTCAAAGCCCGTATAAACGAGTTTGGAGACCATTCCCGCCAGCAACGTATACACCATTATCTGTGGATAACTGTAGCCAGTCATCGCCCCGGCGTCGCCATGCCCATACAGATAATTCCACAAAAATGTCTGGATGATGATAGGAAACACCGTGCTCAAAAGGCTCAGGACAAAATTCGCCCGATATTCCAACGAAAGCTCTATCCCCATCCGGTATACACAGCGATATGTCTTCATACCGCCACCTCCTTTTGGAATATCTTCGCAATACTTTCCTCCAGAGGAATATCAGTCACCGTAAAATCATCCACCGGAAGCGCCGCCAGCACCGCGGACGCCGTCTCCTTGAGACGCTCCCTCTGCACCTCGAGTACGATAGAAGTCTCGCTGTTGCCCCTTATCTTTCCAAAAATCTCCAGCTCACCGGACGGCACAGGGCGGCTCACAGAAAGCGTCAAAAGCTTTTTATCGCCCATCAGGGTATTTATCTGCGAAAGCGCGCCGTCATATACGGGAAGGCCTCTATTGATGATGACCGCCCTGTCGCACAGCTCTTCGATATCGCGCATATAATGGCTCGTCAGTATCACCGTCGTCTTTGTCTGCTCGTTGTAATATTTCAAAAAATCCCGGATTTTCTGCTGGGAAACAATGTCTAAGCCAATCGTCGGCTCGTCCAGAAACAGGATTCCGGGACGATGTACGAGCGCTGCAAGTATCTCCATCTTCATCCGCTCCCCCAGAGAAAGCCGACGCACCTGCACATTCATCAGTTCCTTCACATCCAGAAGCTCTGCCAGCTCTTCCACGGTCTTTCTGTATTCCGCATCGTCCACCCCAAAAATACACTTGTTCAGATACAGGCTGTCGCTGGCAGGCAGGTCCCACCAGAGCTGGTTTTTCTGACCCATGACGATGGAAAAACCGCGCTTGAATTCATTTTTACGCTCCCACGGCACAAAGCCATTGACCGTCACCTCGCCTGACGTGGGATACAAAATGCCTGACAAAAGCTTCAGCGTCGTCGTCTTGCCCGCGCCGTTCGGTCCTAACAGCGCCATCATCTCCCCTTTTTTCACTGAAAAGGACACGTCCCGCACCGCTTCCTTTATCAGCGTTTCCCGATGGAACAGGTTGTGCACCGAGCCCTTTAAGCCAGCGCTCTTTTTGTAGTAGGCAAACTCCTTTTTCAGATGCCTGACCGTGATTATCTCCATGATAAACCTCCCCCTGCCCCGTCAGAAAAATTCCGCCCGGCGCAGATAATCCTCAAATCTTATTTTCACTTCCGGATACCGGTAACGGCTTACTAAAAGCTCGTCCCCCGAATCTAAGCCGACGCTCTCGCGTCCCAGCCTCCGCACATGATACAGATTGACCAGAAAGCTTTTGTGTACCCGGATAAAGCCCGCTTTTTTCAGCTCCTCCTCCCAATAAGAGAGCGTCTGGTCTGTAATAAATACCTCTGTCCGGCAGTGCACCCATATCTCGTGTCTCCGGCTTTCGATATATAAAATGTCCCGCAGGGATACGCGGACTGCCGCCTCCGTCTCCTGCTTCCCTCCCACGATACTGCGGCACACAAAGCTCCTCATCCCTGCCCCGACCGACCTTCTTATCCGGTTCAGCTTGCACAGAGCCGCTTCCAGGTCCTGTTCCAGCGCATATCCCCTCACCACATGGAAAAACGGATACGAAAGCGCCGCGAACACTTCCTCCGGGCTGTTCGCCACAAAAATGACGGGAAGCTCCTTTCTCTGCTCCCATATCCGCTCCGCCGTCAAAAATGCTCCGGCGCCTTCCGGCATGTACAGGATAAGAGCGTCCAGCTTCTCTAAAAATACCTCAGAATTCTCAAAACGCGCCCCGGATTGTTCCCCGGCTCTTTTCAAATGCCCTGTACTTCCCTGTGCGCGCACTGTTTCCCATGTGCCGTCCGTCTCTGCTTCCTCCCGTATCTTATCGCTTCCGGCACAGAGGAGCTGAACAGCCCCTTCTATCGCCCGCAAAGACTCTTCCCTCCGGGCGCAGTCTGCCGCTTTTAAATTTTTTTCTTCATAAAGTCCCAACAGCGGCATGACACGCCCCCTTTCTCCGCTGCCTGAAAGCTTCTGCGGTCTTATACGCAGCAGCAGTTTTCATCTGCCTGTTTATCTTATCAAACTGTGCGCAGATTGCAAGATGCACCGCACCAATGGAACTTTTTCTGCCCCAATGGATTCGTGTTTTTTATACGGCAGGAAAGGAACTTTTCTATCGAAGAATAAAGAAGCAGACAGTCCCCGCCCGACACATTACGGTCAGGGACTGCCTGCTTCTTTATGTAGTCTCACTCTGTTTCTTTTTTCTCTGTCCTTCTGTCCAGCCCAAATTCCTCCAGAAGCTTTTTGCGGCAGGTTTCATCAGCGACCGCGCGCTCTGCCTCTTCTGCACGCCCTGCTGCATACAGCCT